>ENA-UOWJ01000048-UOWJ01000048.1-bioreactor-metagenome-genome-assembly--contig:-NODE-48-length-120001-cov-32.364072_pt1 | contig 120001 bp, 116 predicted proteins | sample MGYA00238156_ERZ761611 | MGnify/ENA primary metagenome ERZ761611 (study PRJEB28900, sample SAMN06268034) | bioreactor metagenome | isolation source: Joint BioEnergy Institute, California, USA...
CGAAAAAGCGGAAGGGCAATAGCAGGCAGTCGCAACCTGAGCGAGGGGGATATCGGTCAAAAGAGCGAAAGAGCAACAGCAGGCGGCTGCAACCTGAGCGACGGGGATTTCGATAAAAAGAATATGAGAGAAAGAGCGGGCCGGTCAGCCTGAGCAAAAGGGATTTCGACGATCTTGACAAAAAAGGCAAACGCGTATACATTTGTATACGGATCCGCGTGTATACGAATGTATACGATGTCTTCGGAAGGAGCGAATCGGCATTGCGCAAAGGAGAATGGAGTCCGGAGGGCCGACAAAGCCGGAACGACGGGCATAATAGCGGTTGGCGAGGGCGAAGCGGGAATAGCGCGCAGACGTTTCGCAGGGGCCGCGCGCTTGCCTTTCTGGATCGGCTTAACGTGATGCGGGCGACACTTGCGGCCCAATTGAACGAGCCGGAGTTCGAGCCGATTCGCCCGGTGATTTGCGGAGAACTGAAGGCGGTAGACAATATTATCCAGGCTTTCGTACATACGTTTGAGCTCGGCGAACCGCAGCGGGACGTTCCGAACGAAGAGGACGAATGACAAATAAAGAAGAATTCGTGAGGGGAGAGGAAACGAATGAATACGATCGAAGCAATCAAGACCCGCCGAATTATCAAGGAATTCAAGCCTGAGCCGCTGGAACGGGAAAAGGTGATGGAATGGCTTGAAGCGGCCAGCTACGCGCCCAACCACCGCATGACCGAGCCATGGGAGATCAAGTTCGTCGGGCCGCAGACGAGGGCGGCACTCCGCCATAAAACCGACTTCGGCGGCGCACCGGTCGTGCTGCTGCTCACCTCCAAAGGGTCCGACAATCCGCTGGAACGGGAAGAAAATGCGCTGGCAACCGCCTGCTTCGCGCAAAACTTCCTGCTCGCCGCTCATTCGGCGGGGGCCGGCACGTTTTGGTCGTCGCTGGCTGCGTCCCCGCAAAGCCGGGCCATCCTCGGCATTCCCGACAAAGACGACGTCATCGGCATTTTCGGTGTCGGTTACCCTGCCGCGGAGCCGCCGATCAAAGAAAGAACGCCCATCGCTCAGAAGGTTGCGGAGTTGCCATGACCGGTTTACAAGGCGAAAGAGGCAGCGAGCTGCGAACAATTGGTGAGCCCATGGCTTTGGGGATGAGACGGGGAACTAGACATTCGGCCATACGGGGACCGCAGGGGCAAGCGCTTGGCGGGAGCATGGGTTCGGTGAAGGGGCCGCGGGTGCGGGAACTCGGAGGGCCTGCAGTGGATTTGGCCGCGAAGGGGCCATGGGAGCAGGAGATCTACTGGCTCGCTGTGGGTTTGGCCGAGAAGGCGCTATGGGATCAGGAGCTCGACGGGCTTGCAAAAGGTCGGGCCGTGAAGGGGCTATGGGATCAGGAGCTCGACGGGTTTGCAAAAAGTCGGGCCGTGAAGGGGCCGCGGGGGCAGAAGCTCAGCGGGCTTGCAGCAGGTCGGGCGATGAAGGGATTGCGGGCATGGGAGCAAGGCGAGCGGACGGAGGGTCGGCCATGAGCGGGAGCGCCCAGCCCGCGCGGCTGTCGCGGCCGGCCGCCAACCGATGGGTCGTGCTGGCCAACGTGTCGCTGGGAACGTTCATGTCCACCCTCGACAGCAGCATCGCCAACGTGGCGCTGCCGACGCTGTCCCGGGAGCTCGCCGCTCCGATTCACCTGATTCAATGGGTGTTGACCGCCTATTTGCTGACCATTTGCGCGACGTTGCCGATTATGGGCAAAATTTCCGACCTGCTCGGCCGCACGCGCGTTTATTTGTTCGGCTTTCTGCTGTTTGCGTTCGGTTCGGCGCTGTGCGGGCTGTCGCACTCGCTCGGCTTCCTGATCTTCTCGCGGATCGTCCAGGCGATTGGGGCGGCGTGCCTGATGTCCAACAGCCAGGCGATCGTCGCCGAGACGTTCGCGAAGGGGGATCGCGGGCGCGCGCTCGGCATCATCGGCACGGTCGTGTCGCTCGGCTCGCTGACCGGGCCCGGCATCGGGGGCATTCTGGTCGAGCGCTTCGGCTGGCCGACCATCTTCTGGATCAATGTGCCGATCGGGGCGTTGGCTTTCCTGGCCGGCCTCGTCTTCTTGCCGAAGGATTCCGCCCGGAAGCGGGAGCCGTTCGATTTTGCCGGTTCCGGCATGTTCATCGTCGGCATGACGGCGTTTCTGTACATTTTATCCAACGCCCAGGACTGGGGTTGGGCTTCCGCTGCGGTGCTCGGCGGAGGCGCCTGTTCGTTGGCCGTGTTCGCCGGATTTTACGTGTGGGAGCGGCGGGTGCGGTACCCGATGCTCGACTTCAGCCTGTATCGGATTCCGGCGTTCGCGATCGGCAACCTGACGGCGGTGCTCGTCTTCGCGGCCAACTTCTTCACGACGGTCATGCTGCCGTTCTACTTGCAGAACGTCCTCGGCCTGACGCCGGAGAAAACCGGATACTTCATGATGGTATACCCGATCACGATGGCCGTCGTGGCGCCGCTGTCCGGTTTTCTGTCGGACCGGATGGGCTCGAAGCTGCTCACGACGGCCGGCCTGGTCGTCACCATCGCCGGCTTCCTGTGCCTGACAACCGTCACGACGCAGCAAAACAGGCTGGTGCTCGCCTTGTTCCTCATGCTGTTCGGCCTCGGAAGCGGCCTGTTCCAGTCGCCGAACAACGCCAGCATCATGGGCGCCGTGCCGCCGCCCAAGCTTGGCTCCGCCGGCGGCCTGAACGCGCTCGCCCGCAATGTCGGCATGGTGCTGGGCACATCCGTCTCGGTCTCGATTTACGCCACCGGCCTGCGCCACTTCGGCGGCGGCGCGGCGACGCCCGATCCGCAGGCGATGGTCAGCTCGCTGCACATCGTCTTCTGGTCGGGGCTGGCCGTCTGCCTGCTGGCGCTGTCGGTGTCGCTTCGGCGTCTGAAGCTTTAACATTACGGATGCGAGGTTAACCGATGTCCTTCTGGTCGATAACGCACAATCTGAATACGATCGTCATGATCATCAATATCGTTCTGGCGATCAGCGTCATCTTCATCGAGCGGAGGAACGTCGCCGTCACATGGGCCTGGCTGATGATCTTCCTTTTTCTGCCCATCGTCGGGTTCGTGCTTTATTTGATTTTCGGCCAAAATTTGAGCCGCCTGAAGCTGTACAAGGTGAGGAAGGAGAGCGAGGAGCGGTTTCGCGAGTTGACCAGAAGGCAGCGCGAGCAGTTCCAAAACCACCGGCTCGCCTACAACGACGAAACCGTCGACGAGTTCGAAGACTTGATTTACATGAACCTGTCGAGCGCGATGTCGCTGTACACGCAGGACAACGACGTGACGATTTTCAAGGACGGCCCGGAAAAGTTCGCGGCGCTCTTCGAAGATATGGAGCGGGCCCGGCACCATATCCATCTGATGTACTATATCGTCAACAACGACGGGGTCGGACGGAAGCTGCTCGATTGCCTGACGCGCAAAGCGGAGCAGGGAGTCGAGGTTCGCTTCCTGTACGATCCGATCGGCAGCTACCGGCTTCCCTCCGGCTTCTTCGACCGCCTCGTTCGAGCCGGAGGGCAGGTCGCCGCCTTTTTCCCGTCCAAAATTCCCTACCTGAACTTCCGCGTCAACTACCGCAACCATCGCAAGCTGGCCATCGTCGACGGTCAGGCCGGCTATATCGGGGGCATCAACGTCGGCGACGAGTACATGGGGCAGAGCAGGCGGTTCGGCTACTGGCGGGACACGCATCTGCGGCTGACCGGCTCCGCCGTCCGCCAAATGCAGGCCCGATTTCTGCTCGACTGGGGGCTTGCCACCAAACGGTACTTGACGGAGACCGCGCTCTATTTCCCGGTTCCTGCCAACGTGGGGACCGTCGGGCTGCAAATCGTGGCCAGCGGTCCGGACCAGGCGCTCGAGCAAATTCGCAACGGTTACGTCAAAATGATCCACCGCGCCAAGGAGAGCGTCTGGATTCAGACGCCATATTTCATTCCGGACGAGAGCTTGCTGAACGCGCTGCAGACGGCCGCGTTGTCGGGCCTTGACGTCCGGCTCATGATTCCGGCCATTCCCGACCACCAGATGGTGTTCTGGGCGACGCACTCGTACGTCGGCGACCTGCTGCCGCTCGGCGTGCGCGTCTACCGGTACGGCAACGGCTTCCTGCACGCCAAGATGCTGCTCATCGACGGCAAAGCGGCGACGGTGGGCACCGCCAACTTCGACATCCGCAGCTTCAAGCTGAACTTCGAGGTGAACGCGTTCATCTACGACCGCGCGGTGGCGCAGCGGCTGCGCGACCTGTACCTCGCGGACATCAGGCATAGCGAGGAGTGGACGCTCGAGGAGTACCTTAGTCGCCCGCTTGCCCACAAATTCCGCGAGTCGGTGACGCGGCTGCTGTCGCCGATTTTGTGACGTCCGCCGTTGGCGCGGCGTGAGTCGCTTTATTCCGGAAGGCGATAGACCGCGAACGGCTCGCCGTACCGGAACGGGAGGCTGAGCCGGTCCAGCTCCGCCCAAACGTCGTCGTGCAGCGCCAGCTCGACCGCTTGCAAATTTTCCGCCAATTGCTCGCCGCGGGTTGCTCCGGCAATGACGGTCGCGACGGCGGGCCGGCGCATCAGCCACGCCAGCGACAGCACGCCGGGCGAACATCCTGCTTCCCGCGCGAGTCGCTCGACCCGGCGCCCCAGCGTCAGGCGATCCTCCGTCAGAAAGCGCCGGAAGTTCGGGTCGGTCACCGCCCGCGAGTCGGCCGGCGCTTCCCCGGCGGTCGAATATTTGCCGGTCAGAATGCCTCCCGCCAGCGGAAAATAGGGGATGATCCCGACGCCCTGGTCGAGCGCGAGCGGAACGAGTTCCTGCTCGGGGACGCGGTCGGCCAGCGAGTAGCTCGTCTGCGTCGCGACGAAGCGGTTCAGCCCCAGCTTGTCGCTGATGCCGAGCGCCTTCATGAGCTCCCACGCGGCGTAATTGGATGCACCGATGTAGCGGACTTTGCCGGCTCGCACCATGTCGTCGAGCGCCCGCAGCGTCTCCTCGAGCGGCGTATGCGGGTCGAACGTGTGAATCTGGTACAGGTCGACGTAGTCGGTCCGCAGCCGCTTCAGGCTGGCGTCCAGCTGCTGCTGCAGATGGAAGCGCGACGAGCCGCGCTCGTTCGGCCCCGGTCCGAACACGAGGCCGGCCTTCGTCGCCAGCACGGCCTCGTGCCGGCGACCCGCCAGCGCTTCGCCGATGATCGTCTCCGAGGCGGTCCCGGCATAGATGTTGGCCGTATCGATAAATTGGATGCCGCTGTCCAATGCTTGATGGACGATGCGAATCGACGTTTCGCGGTCGGCTCGTTTGCCGAAGGCGTTCGTGCCGAGGCCGAGCGCCGAAACCTGAAGTCCGCTTCGCCCGAGATGACGGTAGATCATGCTGCAACGCTCCTTTTTTCTGTCCAAGTTTGACGCATCCTAAGTATAGCGAATCGGAACGCTTCCGGCGAATGCCCGATCCGGCAAACGCGAAGCCGGCATATGCAAAGCCGGCTCACGACGAAAAGCCCCCGAACGCCGCGTCCTGCGGGCCCCGGGGGCTTCTTTGCCGCGCTCCGGCTTACACCGGAGCCGCCTGGCGAACTTGACGATCCATCCATTGCTTGACGAGCTGCTGCTTGCGCTTCGAAATCGGCAATCGCTTGGAACCGGGCGATTCTTCGCCGAAGTAGAGGCAGTCGTCCGCAATGTGCGAAATTTTGCTCAGGTTGACGTAACAGTCGGAGGAGACGCGAAAGAAGGACGGGTCCTGCATCAGCTCCGCTCTTTGCTCTGCCGACATTCTCTTCTTGATGTTGTAGTTGGGGCCGTGGAAGCTGATCAGACTGTGCGCGCCGACTTTGAAAAACAGGGTGTCCGCATGCGGCTCGATGTTGGCGTAATCCTTCAGAGCTACGTTCATCTTTCTTATCCCCCTTCAGAAAGGTGTAACCGGTAGCGCTTACATTATAGCACGGCGTCTCGGCGATTTTAAGATCAATTTTGTGATTTTGCCCAAAAAATTTTTGAGACTTGTCCAAAGCCGCCATTGAAAAAAAAGGACAGGTTGACAAATCTAGAATGCGGATTGTAAGGTAATTTTGACCTTTTGCAAGCGTTTGCGAAAAAGATGGGACGGCCGATCGGCGCGCGTGCCGGGCGGAATGCTTGGCGCCGAGCTTTCGGCCATCACGAAAGGAGGCCGCGCACGAAATGGAAGTGCAGACGGCGGAGAAGCAGACGGAACAGCCGATCTTATGGGCGAGCGGGGTCACGCGCACGTTCGGACGGGGAAGCGGCGCGGTGACGGTGCTGAAGGGCGTCGATCTGGCGATTCCGGCCGGACGGCTCGTCGCGTTCAAGGGCCGGTCGGGATCGGGCAAGACGACGCTGATCAATCTGCTCGGAGCGCTGGACCGCCCGACGGAGGGCAGCCTGCGCTTCGGGGACAAGGAGCTGACCGCGCTATCCGACCGGGAGCGCGACGAGGTGCGGCGGACCCAGATGGGTCTCGTTTTCCAATCGTTTGCACTGTTTCCGCTGATGTCGGCTTATGAAAATGTGGAGTTCGTGCTGCGCATCGGCGGGTTTCCGGCCAAGGAACGGAAGGAGGCGGCCATTCGGGCTCTGGACGAAGTCGGGCTGAAGCCGCGCATGCATCATCGCCCGTTCGAGCTGTCCGGGGGCGAACAGCAGCGAACCGCGATCGCCCGCGCCATCGCGCACCGGCCGAAGCTGCTGCTAGCCGACGAGCCGACGGCGGAGCTCGACAGCAAGACCGGCTTGCACATCATCAAGCTGTTCCGCGATCTGGTCACGCATCACGGCATTTCGGTCATTCTGACGACGCACGACCCGGCGATCATGGAGATCGTCGATCAAGTGTACGAATTGGAGGATGGGCAAATTGTCGCAACGCATTAAGGCCGCCGCATGGTTGGCGCTGACGGTGGCAACCGCCGCCGCGCTGTCCGGCTGCTCGCTGCTGCCTAAGGAAGAGGAGCCGTTGGCCCCGCCGCTCGTCAAGCCCGCCAAGGAGAACTACCAGACTGTGAAAGCGGAGAAAGGCGACCTCGTCGTCTCGATCCACGGGACGGGCTATTTCGAATCCGTCCATACCGATGTCGCCCAGTTTACCGGGTCCGGCGGCCGCATCGAGGAGGTATTCGTCAGCTCCGGCGACAAGGTGAAGAAGGGCGACGTGCTCATGCAGCTGACCATGGACGATCTGGACCTGAAGGTCAAGGAGCAGGAGCTCGCGCTGGCCAAGGCGAAGTACGCGCTGAAGCAGGTGAGACTGAATCACGACAGCGACGAGGAGACAGTGAACATGGCGGCGCTGCAGGTTCAGATCGAGCAGCTGAAGTACGACCGGCTCGTGAAGCAGTACGACAGCAAGCAGTTGAAGGCCGACATCGACGGCGAAGTCGTGTTCGTTGAGGACGTGAAGCCCGGCGATCTGGTCGACACGTACCAGACGCTCGCCATCGTCGCCGATCCGACGCGGCTTCGGCTGACGCTGAGCGTCGACAGCTCGGATGCGATCCAGGACGTGAACGTCGGCTTCCCGGCGGAAGTGAGTTTGAACGTGAACGGCAAGACCGAGACGTTCCGGGGAACGGTCGTGCAGACGCCTTCCTCCGCTCCGGAGACATTGAACAAGGACTTGCTCGCCAAGTACGCCAAGACGCTCTACATCCAGGTCGAAAATTTGCCGGCCGGCGCGGTCGATATCGGCACGATGGCCGACGTCAAGATTACGACGAAGGAGCGGGACGGCGTGATCAAGATTCCGCGCAGCGGCTTGCGCAGCTACCTGGGCCGCACGTTCGTACGCACGTTGGAAGACGGGGACAAGGTGCGGGAGATCGATGTGGAGACCGGGCTCACCTCGCAATCGGAAGTGGAGATCGTCAAAGGGCTGAAGGAAGGCGACAACGTCATTTTGCAATAAGGAAGAGCGGCAGCTCGGCTGCCGATCGGGAGGCTTCGAAGTGGCCTTATTCGTCATGATTGTCCGCAGAATGGTCAAGAACAAGTGGCTGATGTTCAGCCTGCTCCTCGGCATGGCGATCAGCGTGGCGCTGGTCAGCACGATGCCCATATACTCGGAAGCGATCCTTTCCCGAATGTTGGTCAAGGACCTCGAGTCCATGCAGCGGGACAGAGGGGTGTATCCCGGCGCGTTCTATGCGAAAATTTCGTTCGGCGACCAGCCGGCGGAGAGGCGCAAACAGACGTTGGAAGAGATCGACCGGTTCATGAGCGGGGAGGGCTCCGGCGGCTTTACGCTTCCCGTTATGGTAACGGCCGTCCAACGGAACACGAAGTCGGTGGAAGCCGTGCCGGAGGTCGGAACCGAAGCGGATCGGAAGAAGAAGCGCTCCGTTCACTTCTCCTCGCTGTCCGATCTGGCCGATCATATCCGGCTGACCGACGGGCGAATGCCCCAAGGCGGAGCGGCGGACGGCGTCTATGAAGTGCTGGTGACGAGCTCCGCGCTGCGCAACCTGAACGCGGTGCTGGATTCGGTCTTCACCGTCAGGAGCGGCGATGGAGGCGTACTGCTGCGCTTCAAGCCCGTCGGCGTATTCGAGAAGAAGCGGGACGACGACCCGTACTTCTTCGACGCGTCGCTGTCCGGGTTCGGTTCGACGATGATCGTCGACGCCGACGTGATGGACCGCGACTTCCGCGATCTCGGCAAGGTGCCGATCGTCAGCGCCAGCTGGTATACGGTAATGGACTACTCGCATATGGAACTGCGCCAAGTGGACGACTTTCTGGCCGCGAACAAGCGGGACCAGCAGTTCATCCGCAGCAAAGTCGGCGCATATCAGGCCGATTTCAAAACGCCGGCCGAGCCGACGCTGCAGACGTACTTGACGCGGGCCGCCCACCTGAAGACGCTGATGTGGTCCCTCAACGTCCCGGTGCTGATCATGCTCGGCTTCTACATGTTCATGGTCGCGAACTTGATCGTCGACCGGCAGAGAAACGAGATCGCCGTGCTTCGCAGCCGCGGCGCCGCCCGCTGGCAAATCGTCGCCGCCTTTTCCGCGGAAGGCTTGCTGCTGAGCGCGGTCGCCTGGGCGCTCGGCCCGCCGATCGGCCTCGTGCTGACCGCCGTGCTTGGCGCTTCCGACGGCTTCTTAAGCTTCGTCTCGCGGGCCGCGCTTCCGGTTCGGCTGACCGCCGCGTCGTACGAATACGGAGCGGTCGCTGCCGCCACCGCACTGCTCATGCTGCTCGTCCCGGTTCTGCTGGCGACCCGGACGACGATCGTCGGGCACAAGCAACAGCTCGCCCGCCGGCAGCGCGCGCCGCTGTGGCACAAGCTGTACCTCGACGTCGTCGCGGTGGCGATCGCCGTCTACGGCCTGTACACGTTCCGCACGCGGCTTGCCAGCATGCGAACCCTGGGGCTCGGCTCCACCGACCTGAACATCGATCCGCTGCAATTTGTCGTGCCGGCTTTGTTCACCGCCGGCTCGGGCCTGCTGCTCCTGCGTCTCTACCCGTACGCGCTGCAGCTTGTCTATTGGCTCGGCCGGAAATGGTGGCGCCCGTCGATGTACGCCACGCTGATCCAGGTCGGCCGTTCCGGCAGCCAGTATCAGTTCCTGATGGTGTTCCTCATCCTGACGATCGCCACCGGGGTGTTCAGCGCCAGCGCGGCCCGAACGATCAACAGCAACACCGAGGACCGAATCCGCTACGGCAACGGCGCCGACGTGACGATGACGGCCGACTGGATCAACGACGCGCCGCCGCCCGCCATGCCGGGAGGGCCCGGACAGGCGGAAGCCGCCGCGCCCGTCGTGAGCAAGCCGATCCACTATTTGGAGCCGGCGTTCGAACCGTTCGCCACGCTGCCGGGCGTCGAGCATGCGGCGAAAGTGTTCGTCAAGCCGAACGCTTCCTTTTCCGTGGGAGACAACAGGGGAACCGCCTTGCTCATGGGCATCGACACGGACGACTTCGGCATGACCGCCTGGTTCCGCGACGGTCTGCTCGGCCATCCGCTGAACGACTATTTGAACCTGATGGCCTCCGACACGCGGGCGGTGCTTGTCTCGCGAACGCTCGCCAAACAGAAGAACGTCAGAGAAGGCGACACGATCTGGATCGGATGGGAAGATGTCGCCTCCCAGCCGTTCGTCGTCTACGGGATCGTCGATTATTTTCCGGCTTTCAATCCGAATCCGCCGGTCGGCTCGGTCAACGCAGCCGACGAAGAGTCCAAAAACAACGCGCCGATGCTGATCGTGGGGCATCTGTCGCGCATCCAGTTCCAACTGGCGCTCGAGCCGTATCAGGTATGGCTCAAGATGAAGCCGGGCTTTTCGTCCGCCGACTTCTATCAAGCCGTTGAGGAGCGCCGACTTCCCGTCACCAGCCTGGTCAACACCCAAGTCGACTTGACCCGGGCCAAGAACGACCCGTTTCTGATGGCGCTGAACGGCATGTTGACGCTCGGCTTCCTCATCTCGATCGCGGTCAGCTTCGTCGGGTTCTTGCTGTACTGGGTTTTGTCGCTGCGGGGACGGACGCTCCAAAACGGCATCATGCGGGCGATCGGCCTGTCCGTGCGCAGCATGGTCGGCATGCTCGTCGCCGAGCAGCTCTTGACTTCCGGCGTCGCCGTGCTCATCGGCATGTTCGTCGGCAATCTCGCGAGCAGCCTGTTCGTGCCCAACTTTCAAATCGCCTTCAACGCGGCCGCGCTCGTTCCGCCGTTCCGGGTCATCTTCAACTCGCTCGACTACGCGCGGCTGTATACGGTCGTCGGCGCAATGCTGGCGGTCGGGCTGGCCATTCTCGGCTTCATGGTGGCGCGGACCCGCATTCATCAAGCGTTGAAGCTGGGGGAGGACTGACGAATGATCCATTGCGACGGACTGGTGAAAATCTACAAAACGGCCGATCTCGAAGTGTTCGCGCTGCAAGGGCTCGACCTGCACGTCGAGGACGGCGAGCTGATGGCGATCATCGGCAACAGCGGCAGCGGCAAATCGACGCTGCTCAACATGCTGGGCGGACTCGACGTCCCGACCGCCGGAACGCTGACGGTGGACGGCAAGGATATGCTGAAGATGACCGAGCGCGAGCGGGTTCGGTACAAGCGCCACAGCGTCGGCTTCGTCTGGCAGAACAACGCCCGCAATCTGATTCCTTACCTGACGGCATTGGAAAACGTCGAGCTGCCGATGTTGCTGTCCGGCCGGCGCAAGCGGCTGCGGGCGCTCGAACTGCTCGAAGCCGTCGGGCTTATGCATCGCGCGCGCAACAAGCTTCACCAGCTGTCCGGCGGCGAGCAGCAGCGCGTGGCGATTGCCATCGCGCTGGCCAATCAGCCGCGGCTGCTGCTGGCCGACGAACCGACCGGCTCGGTCGATTCCAAGATGGCCGACCAAATCCTCGACCTGTTCCGCGAGCTGAACCGCCAGCTCGGCATTACAATCGTCATCGTCACGCACGATCCGCTGCTGGCGAAGAAAGTGGACCGAGTCGTGGCGATTCGCGACGGCAAAATTTCGTCGGAGATGATCCGCCGCAAGAGCTACGCCGAGGAACTGGAAGAGCTGGAGCAGGGGATCTCCCAAGAAGGCGAGACGCACGTCGAATACGCCGTCCTGGACAAGGCGGGACGCCTGCAGGTGCCGGCCGGCTACCTCGAATCGATCGGCATCCGCAACACGAACAAAGTCAAGGTCGAGCTGGCGGACGGCAAAATCATCCTGACCTCCCCCGCGGAGAAGCCGCCGGAGGAAGCGTCGTGACCGCGGGCGAACGGGGACCGGAGGGAACGACCCCGAAAGAACCGTTCGGACGGCCGGCGAATTTGGTTTCTCCCTTCGGGCATGGTAAGCTTGTCTTACCACGTCCGAAGGGAGAGTCGGCCAAAGGTGAATCCGCAAGAAATGAGAGAATGGGGCAAGCTGCTCCTCAACTATAAGTTTGCGTTGGACGAAGTGAGCACCAAGCTGAACATCTTGAACGAAGAACTGCAATTCATTCAAAATTACAACCCGATCGAGCATATCAAAACGCGCATCAAGTCGCCCGAGAGCATCCGCGACAAGCTGCTGCGCAAAGGCCTTCCGGTCACGCTCGAGAACGCCAAGGCCAAAATCCAGGATATCGCCGGCGTGCGCGTCATCTGCTCTTTCTCGACAGACGTGTACCGCATCTGCGACATGATCAGCAACCAGCAGGACGTCACCGTCCTCCAGGTCAAGGACTACATCGCCAATCCGAAGCCGAACGGCTACCAGAGCCTGCACCTGATCGTTGAAATTCCGGTATTTCTCACCGACCGGATCGTCCAGGTGCCCGTAGAAATCCAGATCCGCACGATCGCTATGGACTTCTGGGCCAGCCTGGAGCACAAAATCTACTACAAGTTCGACGCCCGCGTGCCGGACGACATCGGCCGTCAGTTGAAGGAAGCGGCCGACCTGATCGCTTCCCTCGACCGACGCATGTTCTCGTTAAGCGAACAGATGCAGGAATACCGGCAGGAGCAGCGCGTGTAGCCGCTCCCGCTTCCCGCCTAGGCTCCCGTCCTTCCCGGGAGCCTTCGTTCGGCAGGCGGCTTCCGCCGGTGCCGGGCTGCTGCCTGTCCGCGCCCCCTTGATCTTTTGCGCCGCCGACGCGACCACGCACCGGACCCGCCGCCGTTCCGGAGCCGGAGAGCCTTTTTCCATCGGGGCTGTTGCTGAACGGGTAAAAGGCACCGCCTTTTCTACCCTGCTCCTTTCCGTCGATCCCGCTCCCTTCCGTCGACCTCCCTGTCGCTCAGGTAGCTGTTTATACCGACGAAATCCCCTTCGCTCAGGCGAGCCGGCCGAAAATGCCCTCCCAATCGCTTTTGATCGAAATCCCCTTTGCTCAGGCGGGCCGGTCGGAAATGCCCTCCAGTCGCTTTTTACCGGAATCCCCTTCGCTCAGGCGGGCCGGACGGAGATGTCCTCCAGTCGCTTTCTACCGGAATCCCCATCGCTCAGGCGGGCAGAACGGAGATGCTCCCCAGTCGCTTTTTACCGGAATCCCCCTCGCTCAGGGAGCCGGCCGGAGATGCCCTCCCAATCGCTTTTGATCGAAATCCCCCTCGCTCAGGGAGCCGGCCGGAGATACCCTCCAGTCGCTTTCTACCGGAATCCCCATCGCTCAGGCGGACCGGTCGGAGATGCCCTCCAGTCGCTTTTTACCGAAATCCCCTTCGCTCAGGTCTGCGATTGAGAAGCGCTCTTTTATTAAGACTCGGTTGCGACCGGTAGATCAAGAAATCCTGAAGAAAAGCTGAACTTAGACCAGGTCGGTTGAACTCGGCGTCTTTCCTTTGTGTACGACGATTTATAAGAAGGCAGCGATGTAGATTGAAATGTCTTCCTGTCCGAGTGGGATTTCGAGCAAAAGAGCGTGGATGGGAGTAGGGAACCATAACCTGAGCGAATGGGACTTCGATCAAAAGAGCTTGAATGAGAGCGAAAACCATGAGCGAGCGGGATTTTCGATAAAAAGCGAATTGGCGACAGGATAAGGCGGTGTCCTGAGCGGATGGGATATCGGTGGAAAGGGGGGAGAGGAAGACGGGAGCGGACGGAGGCGGGTAAAAACGGGTATTGGCCGAAAGCGGGAGAAGTCGGGAGCAGGGCAAGCAAAAACGACAGCAGTCCGAAAACGGGAGAGAACGAGGCGAGGACGAAAGCGGAAGAAGATGGGAGCTGGACGAAGCGGGCCGTAATGGAAGCAGGATGAGTGTGAGAAGGCGGAAGCGGGCCGAAGACATGTACAGCACGAAAGCGGGAACAGCACGGAAGCGGGAACGGCGTGAATGCGAAACAGCACGAATGCGGGAACAGCACGGAAGCGGGAACGGCGTGAATGCGGGAACAGCTTGAATGCGGGAACAGCTTGAAAGCGGGAACAGCACGAAAGCGGGAACGGCATGAATGCGGGAACAGCACGGAAGCGGGAACAGCACGAAAGCGGGAACGACGTGAATGCGAAACAGCACGAATGCGGAAACAGCATGAATGCGGGAACAGCACGGAAGCGGGAACGGCATGAATGCGGGAACAGCACGAAAGCGGGAACGGCATGAATGCGGGAACAGCACGGAAGCGGGAACAGCACGAAAGCGGGAACGACGTGAATGCGAAACAGCACGAATGCGGAAACAGCATGAATGCGGGAACAGCACGGAAGCGGGAACGGCATGAATGCGGGAACAGCACGGAAGCGGGAACGGCACGAATGCGGGAACAGCACGAATGCGGGAACAGCATGAATGCGGGAGCAGCACGAAAGGGGGGAAAAGATGACGGGCCGGGAGGATTTTTATAGAAAATAGCTTACGTTAACGTAAACGATATGTTATGATCGAGACCGGATACGGATTATGGGGAGAGATGAGCAAAGTGCAATCGGGCACAACAGGCAGCAGGAAATGGTGGATTTTATCGGTCACCAGCTTGGGATCGTTATTGTCGGCTTTGAATTTCAGCACGTTGATCATAGCGTTGCCGGACCTCATCTCCGGCTTGCAGTCGAGTTTGCTGCAGGCGATGTGGATTATGCTGGCGTATATGGTGGCGCAGACGGTCGTCGTTCTGATGGCGGGAAGTTTGGCGGACCGGTTCGGCCGGAAGCGGCTGTACATTTTGGGCATGATTCTGTTTACGATCGTGTCGTTCGCGTCCGGATTTGCGGGCAATGCGCCGGTTCTGATCGTCTTGCGGATCTTGCAGGGGATCGGCGGGGCGATGGTCATGGCCAACAGCACGGCGATTGTGGCGGACGCTTTTCCGAAGGAGGAGTTGGGACGCGCGCTCGGCGTCAACATCATGGTGGTCGCCGTGGGTCAAATTATCGGTCCGGTTCTGGGCGGCTGGCTGACGACGGCTTACGGCTGGGAGTGGACGTTCTGGTTCAACGTTCCGTTCGGGGTCATCGCCGTGCTCTGGGGCTTCTGGGCGATGGGCATGAAGGAAGATCGGCCGAAGGGAACCGGCAAAAAGCTGGACAGCGGAGGCATTCTGACGTACGTGTTCTCGGTAACCGGGCTGCTGCTCGCGCTGACGTGGGGACCGATTCAGAGCTGGAGCTCGCCGGTCGTCTGGATTTCGCTCGCGGTGTTCGTCGTCTGCTTCCCGATCTTCCTGCGGATCGAGAGCCGCCATCCGGCCGCCATTCTCCACCTGCCTTTGTTTGGGAACCGGATTTTTTCGCTGGGCATCTTCTCGGCGACGCTGAACGCGATCGCGCGGATGGCCGTGATGTTCATGCTGATCTTCTTTTTCCAGGGGGCGCAATCGTACGATGCGCTGGAGGCCGGCATTCTGACGATACCGCTCGCGGCCGGGATGCTTGTGTTCTCGCCGGTGGCGGGATGGTTGGGCGACCGGTTCGGCGAGACGACGCCGGCGTCGATCGGGCTGTTCTGCAGCATGGGCGGACTGGTCGGGCTTGCGGTGGACACCGACATTCATACGGCGTATTGGCGATTGGCGCTTTGGATGACGCTCATCAGCATCGGATCCGGCCTGTTCAACTCGCCGAATTCGAGCAGTCTGATGAACGCCGCCGGTCCGAAATTCCGCGGCGAAGCGTCGGGCATTCGCTCGCTGACGACCAATCTGGGAATGATGCTCAGCATCGCCTTCTCGATGCCGATCGTGACGCACAGCATTCCCCGCGACATGATGCTCGCGATCTTCTCCGGCACCCAGGTCGGGATGAACGGGGCGGAAGCTTCGCTGAACGGCTTCATTCACGGTCTGCAAAGCGTCTTCTGGTTCATGGCCGGGCTCATGATGCTCGCGACCGTGCTGTCGGTGCTCCGCTTCGGCGGAAGCCGTACCGCGGCCGAGCGTTCGCCCGACGCCGTCGGCAAAAACTAGCTTGGTCTACCGGAAACAAAAGAGATCCTTCGTCTTCGGCACGGAGGATCTCTTTTGATTGGGTTTCAGCGGATTGGGCTTCGGCGTGTTTTCAGACCGCCGCAAGGCCGAGCTCCGCAAGCTTGCGGTCGAACCGGTCGCGCAGCAGCCGCTTGCCGGCTTCGTCGAGGAAAGCCGCCTCGATCGCGTTGCGCATCAGGCGGACGAGCTCCGGCGGCGAGAAGCCGAGCCGCTCCACGGCCGCGGCGCATTCGTCCGTCCAGGTCGTGCCGGAGACAGTCGGATTGTCGGTGTTGATCGTCGCCGGAATGCCGCGGTCGACATAGTCCCGCAGCGGGTAATCGGCCCAGCCGGCGACCGCTTTGGTTTGGACGTTGCTCGTCGGGCACAGCTCGAGCGGAATTCGCCGCTGCCGCACCTGCTCGAGCAGGCCGGGATCTTCCCGCAGCCGCACGCCGTGCCCGATGCGGGAGGCGCCGAGGCCGTCCATCGCCTCGGCGATCGAATCCGCGCCGGCCGCTTCGCCGGCGTGGATGGTGCAGGGGAGGCCGAGCGAGCGGGCATGGGCGAAGACGCGGCGGAACCGGGCGGGAGGATGGCTCGCCTCGTCGCCGGCGAGATCGACCGCCACGAGCCCCCGCCCGCGATGGCGCGAGGCCGCCTCGACGACGGCCAGGTTCGTTTCTTCCGAATGGTGCCGCATGCAGATGGCGATCGCCCGGGCGACGATGCCGCAGCGCTCCTCCGCCAGACGCAAGCCGGCGAGCACGGCTTCGATCGCGTCGGAGCAACCGAGGCCGCGGCGGGTGTGCAGTTGCGGCGCGAACCGGACCTCCGCGTACAGACAGTTGTGCGCCGCGGCGCGCTCCGCCAGCTCGAAGGCGACTCTCTCGAGCGCCTGCCTCGTCTGCAGCAGAGGGAGCACGAGCTCGAATTTGGCCAAATATTCGGCCAGGCTGCCGCATTCGGCTCCGACCCGCATATGCGTCAGAAGCGCCGCAGGGTCGTCCGCCGGCAGGGCGATGCCTTCGGCGCGGGCGAGCTCGATCGCCGTATCCGGACGGACCGCCCCGTCCAAATGCACGTGCAGCTCGACTTTCGGAAGCCGCTTCAGAAGCTCTCTCATCGCTTTTTCTCCCCGGGAGCTTCGAGGCCGACCAGCCGGTCTTCGACGGCTCCGCGATAGTCTTCGAACGCCCCCGCGCCGGCCCAGCCGCGCTCCTCCATGAGCGCCCGGTACCGGAACTGGGCGAGCGACAAGCGCCGGCGCAGCTCGCCGCGCTCGCTCTCGTCCCGGCAGCAGGCGAGCAGGTCGCTCAGCGCCAGCATCTCCTTGCGCATCTCCATCTCCGGCGGGATCGCGCCCGCGTTTTTGAGCAGCTTGAAGCCGACGCGCAGCTCCTCGGGCACGCCGGCCAGATCGTCGGGCGGCAACGGAAGGCCTTTTCCCTTCAAATCGTCGAACTCCCCCCTGGCCGCCGCTTCCCGAATTTTTTCCTCCGCCAGAGACCATCGCCAATCCATGTTCGGCCGCCTCCTTCCCCTCGCGTTTGATCACCATTGTAGCATGCACAGGCGCCGAGCAGAAGCGAAAAGCCAAAAGCGAACGCGTTTGCGCAAACGGCGACGACCCAAGCCGCCCGCAGCCGTGCGATCGCGGCGAAACGATAGGCTTTTGCCCGCCCGCTCTGCTACAATGGAGGGGAACACTTTTTAGGGCGGGAACGTCGTTCGGCGCGCCGCTTGGGAGGAGAAGGAACCGATGAAATACCGGCCGTTGGGAAAAACGGGCTTGAACGTCAGCGAGATCAGCTTCGGAACGTGGGCGATGGGCGGCTCGTGGGGACAGGTCGACGACGCGGAATCGCTGCGCGCGCTCGAGCGGGCGATGGAAGAGGGCGTGAACTTTTTCGATACCGCGGACGTATACGGAGACGGAAGAAGCGAGCGGCTGCTCGCCCAGGCGACCCGCGGCAAGGAAGACCGCATCCATATCGCCACCAAGTTTTGCCGCGCCGGCGACATCCACGATTGGCGGACGTATTCCGAAGCGCAGGTGCGCGCTTATTGCGAGGCGAGCCTGAAGCGGCTCGGGCGGGAGACGATCGACCTGTACCAGATCCATTGTCCGCCGCTTGCGGTGCTCAAGGAAGGCTCCGTGTTCGCGGTGCTGGACAAGCTGCAGGCCGAAGGCAAGATCCGATCGTACGGGGTCAGCGTCGAGACGGTCGAGGAAGGGCTGTATTGCCTCGGGCAGCCCGGCGTGCAGGCGCTGCAGATCATCTTCAACCTGTTCCGCCAGAAGCCGATTGCGGAACTGCTGCCGAAGGCGCAAGAGCGCGGCGTCGGCCTGCTCGTGCGCCTGCCGCTCGCCAGCGGCCTGCTCACCGGCAAGTTCAAGCCGGGCGCGACGTTCGAGCCGTCGGACCATCGCAGCTTCAACCGCAACGGGGAGGCGTTCAACGTCGGCGAGACGTTCGCGGGGCTTGAATTCGAGCGCGGCGTCGAGCTGGCCGGCGAGCTCGCCTGGATCGGAGAGGGCCGCGGCAACATGGCCCGGGCGGCGCTGAGGTGGATTCTCGACTTCCCGCAAATTACCTGCGTCATCCCCGGCGCCCGCACCGTCCGGCAGGTGGAGGACAATCTGGCGGCGCAGGACGTGCCCCCGTTTGCCGCCGGGGAGCAGAACCGGCTGCGCGCCTTTTACGAAGAACGGGTGCACGCCCACATCCGCGGCGCATACTAAGGCGGACGGATTCGCCGCGGGGCGCCGCGGCATTGCGCGGGGGTATTTTCGTTAGCCGTCCGCTCGGGCTGCTTCCCGCTCCGCCGTCCGAACCGGCCGGGGGCCGGGCCGGCGGTGCAGCAGCGCGAAGTAGGCGATCAGGCCGAGGAGCACCGACAGCGCCGCCGCCAGGAACACGGCCCGGTCGCTTGCGGCGGCGCCGATGCTGCCGAGCGCAACCGAGCCGATGCCGATGCCGCCGTCGAAAAAGATAAAGATCGTGCCGGTGGCGAGCCCCGTCCGTTCCGCCGGCGCCGACTGAACGGCGATCGTCTGCAGGCACGGGAACAGGCTGCCGAAGCCGATGCCGATGAGCGCCGCCGACAGCAGAAACGCCGTCGCCGAATGCGCCGTCGCCAGCACGACCAGCCCGACGAGATACAGCGCCATCGTCGGGTAAAGGACGGCGTTGCGGTGCAAACGGTCGAACAGTTTGCCGGTGAACGGGCGGGCGGCGACGATCATGACGGCGTAGACGACGAAATAGTAGCTGGAGATGCTTGCGAGTCCTAGCTCCTTGGCGTACACCGGGACGAACGTCAGAATGCCGCTGTAGGCGATGGACATGAACATGGCGACGAGCGAGATCGGCACGGCCCGGGGCTCGACGAACGACTTCCAATGGAACCGGCCTCCGACGGCCGGGGACCGGGCGGGCGGTTCCGCCGCGACGACCGGCCGGCGGCCGCCCGCGGCGGTCAGGCCGAACAGCAGGCCGAGCACGCCGAACGCGATGAGCACGTAGAACAGCGCCTGAAAGCTCATCTGTTGGATCAAGGTCAGGCCGAGAAACGGACCGAACACCATCGCCAGGTTCATCGCCAGCGTGTAGTAGCCGAGCCCTTCCCCTTTGCGCTCCGCGGGAATGAACTCGGCGACGATCGTGCTGTTGCCCGTCGTGGCGGCTCCGAAGCTGAACCCGTGCACGAACCGGAGCGCGAGCAGCGCGGCGAGCGTGGAGACGAACGGATAGGAAAAGGCGCACAGCATGTAGACGACGAGCGAGAGGACGAGCGCGACGCGCCGGGCCGGGCCGTCCATCCAGCGTCCCGCGAACGGCCGCATGAGCACCGATGCGAGAACGAAGGCGGTCATCACCCAGCCGGCTTCCTGCTCGTCTCCGCGCAGATGTTCGGTCACGAAGTCGGGCACGGTGGCGGTAAGGGCGTAGAACGAAATGAAAACAAAGAAACTGCTAAAACAGATGCTGAAAAAACGGCGCGTCCACAAACGGTCGGGTTGCGAATTCATGTTTTTCTGATCGCCTCTTCTTGTTGAATTTGCAAGGGATGAAGACGTTTCAGCGCGTTGTCGGCAACGCGCAGCAGCAATTCCTTCAGCTTGGCGATGTCGCCGTCGCTCAGGCCTTCGGTGGCCTCGGCCACGACCTGCCGCTCAAGCGGCGCGAGCCGCTCGTAAATCCGCCTCCCCTCCTCCGTCACATAGGCCAAGAAGGAGCGGCGATCGTCCGGATTCGGCCTTCGCACGACAAGCTCCTTACGCTCCAGTTGGTCCAGAATGCGCGTGACGTTCGTCTGGTCCTTGCCGACGCGGAACGCCAGCTCCTTCTGGCTGATGCCGTCCTCCTCCCGCAGCCGCGCCAGCAACGACCATTGCTCGGTCGTCATCTCCCAAGGCGCGAAGCGCTGGGCAAGAAGCTGCGACATCCGCCGTCCGGTCTGGTTGATCACAAAACCGATGGAATCATCCAAGCTCAAGCGGTTCGCCTCCGTCCATTTGATTGCTATAGCAATTATATATACACCAATCAAATTCGGTCAAGGGAAACGGTCCGCGCGGTTCGTCCGCTGCGCTCCCGCCGCTCTTGTGTAATCGCGCCGCAATTGTTACGCTGGGAAGGACAAACGGAAGGGGGAGTGGCCTGAACGCGATGATCACGCGCACCATCACCGCCTCGGAGAGCGGCAAACGGCTGCACCGCTACTTGCGCAACCTGATGCCGAACTTGCCGCTCGGCCAAATTTACAAGATGATCGACCAGGGCAAGGCGAAAATCAACGGCAAGCGCAAAAAGCAAAACTACGAACTGGCGGCCGGCGACGAGCTGACGCTCTACGTGGACGAGGAGCTGTACGAGGAAGCGTCCAGGGGCCGCAAGCAGACGAAATACGTCGGCGTGAACGCGAACATCGACGTCGTGTTCGAAGACGAGCAGCTGCTCGTCGCGCTGAAGCCGGCCGGCGTACTGACGCATCCGGACCGCACCGACCAGAAGGATACGCTGATCAACCGGGTGCACGCGTACCTGTATCGGAAGGGCGAACTGGACAGCCCGCTGTTCATGCCGGCGACGGCGAACCGGTTGGACCGCAACACGAGCGGGCTCGTCCTCGTCGGGAAGACGGCGGGGATGCTTCATCAACTGAACCAATGGATCCAAAGGCACGAGTTGGAAAAATACTACGTCACCGCCGTCGAAGGGTGGCTGGAAGGAGAAGACGAGCTTACGGGCGATCTCGTCCGTGACGAGCGCAGCAACCGCACGCTCGTCGCCGGCCCGGCCGGCGAGAGCCGGGGGAAGGCGGCGACGACGCGGTACCGCGTCCTGCAGAGCGGGCGCCGGTATTCGCTCGTCGAAGCGGAGCTGGTGAGCGGCCGCACGCACCAGATCCGCGCCCACTTCCAGAGCATCGGCCACCCGTTGCTCGGGGACGTCAAGTACGGAGGCAAGCCGTTCGCCGGCGTGAACCACCAACTGCTGCACGCCTGGCGCATCCGGCTGCCCGACGGCCGCGAATTCCGCGCGCCGCTGCCCGCCCGCATGCGGCAGACGCTGGAGCGGGCCGGCCTGCGGACGGACACGCTGCTCGCGCCGTAATCGGACAATTCCGGGAACCTTCGGACAGGGACCCGGAATTTTTTTTGCCGCAACTATTGCACTATGTGTATTAAGTGATATAATACACTTAAATCAGTCAACGGACGCATGGAGGAGGTGCCCGCTTGAATGAAGTGACCGTCGGCGGGATGAAGTTTTCGCTTGATCTCAGTCAACCTCTTTACGAGCAAGTGCTCGATCAGGTCCGAAGTTCGATTGCGAAGGGTGAGATCGCATTGGGTGAGAAGATTCCTTCCGTTCGGGAGATGGCGCAGGCGCTGAAGATCAATCCGAACACGGTGATGCGGGCGTACCAGGAGCTCGAGCGCGACCAATTGACGGAAACGAGGCGCGGCCAGGGCACGTTCATTACGACCGACGCCGGGAAGGTGCGCGCGATCCGCTACCGGCTTGCCGAAGAGGCGGTGGACGAATTCCTCGCCAAGCTGGGCAGCCTCGGTTTTACCCCAGCGGAAGTGGCGGCCATTCTGAGAAGCAAGGGAGGGGTCGCGGAATGAAGACGGCCATTCACGCCGCGAATTTGGCGAAGCGCTACGGGAAGCGCCAAGCGCTGGACGGCTTGGACGTATCCATCCCCGAGTTCGCCGTTACGGCGATTCTGGGCCCGAACGGCGCCGGCAAATCGACGTTCATGCGAATGTTGACCGGCCTGGTGACGCCCGACCGGGGAACGCTCAGCATTCTCGGGCAGCATCCATCCTGGCGGCTCAACGCGAGCATCTCCTACTTGCCGGACCGCGCCCGCTGGTTCGAGTGGCATCGGGTCGCCGACGCCGTCGCATGGGGAGCGGGGCTGCTGCCCGGCTTCGACCGCGAACGGGCTCTGGCGCTCGTGCGCGACCTCGGGCTGGACGCCGAGATGGAGGCGCGCGGCATGTCCAAAGGGCAGGAGGCGCGGCTCATGCTGGCGATCTGCCTCGCCCGCGACGTTCCGCTGCTCGTGCTGGACGAACCGTTCTCCGGCATCGACATGATTTCCCGGGAGAAAATCGTCGCGGCGCTCATCGATTCGTTCGCGGAGCGGCGGCAGACGGTGCTCATCTGCACCCATGAAATCGCGGAGACGGAGAGTCTGTTCGACTATGCGGTGTTCATGAAGGACGGACGCAACGCGCTGTCCGGCCACGTCGAGCAGCTGCGGGCGGAGCGCGGCTCGGTGCAGGACGTATACCGCCAACTCTATAGCTGAGCCCGACTACCGATGCCTGCGGCTTACGGCAACGGTTGCGAGAAGGAGGATGCACATGGAACACGGAACTTTCGCCGCTTTGTTTCGGCACGAATTTCATATGGACTTTCGCCGCTGGCGGAACCTGAAGTGGGCGTGGATCTACGTCGCGGCGCTCCTCGTCCTGGCGTTGGCGGCGCTGACGCTGTGGGGCGGCCAGAAAGGCTTCAGGCTCGAATTTTTGCTGTTCGCCACCTACGCTTTCCCGTATCTCGTCTTCGGCTTCTCATATCGTTCCGTCAAGCGGGAATGGACCGGCAGCACGTTCGGCTGGTGGCTGACGCTCCCTTATTCGCGGGCCCGGCTGCTGCTGGCCAAATATGCGGCGTCCCTGGGGCAGACCGGCATCGCGCTCGCGGCCTATTTCGGCGCCGTGACCTTGCTCGCCCTGTACAACGCCGCCGTTCACGGCGCGTCCGGGTCGGAGCTGCGCCAATTCGCCGAGGTCGCCGTTCAATATTTGCTGATCGTCGCTTTCATTTCGCCGTTCATGCTGTCGCTCGGCCTGCTGACCGGCATATTGGTCCGATCGCATTGGAAGGCGCTGCTCCCGCTTACCTGGGTCGCCTTCGGGGTGCTCGGCAACGTCCTCAACTGGCTCAACCTCGCGCGGAACAGCGGCCCGGCAGGGGATGATTACGATCCGACGCTGTTTCCGCTGGAATCTCCGGTCTACTGGCTCGGCGTCCCGGCGATTTTGGCGTTGGCGTCGCTGCTGCTGGCCGGGGCGGTCAAAGTGTGCAACAAATATTTGGCGCTGTAGCGCCGTCTGGGAGGAGAGACGGAACATGAATCCAGCGATCGCGATGGATCGGGTGGTCAAGTCGTACGAGGGCAAGCCGGCGCTGAAGGGCATCTCGCTCGCGGTGCGCGAAGGCGGCTGCTTCGGCCTGCTCGGCCCGAACGGGGCGGGCAAATCGACCTCCATGAAAATATTGACCGGCCTGCTGGAGCCCGACAGGGGCGCCGCCCGCGTGTTCGGCCGCGACGTTCGCCGGGACGGGGCGGAGATCCGGCGGCAGATCGGATACGTGCCGCAGGCGATCACGCTGTACGAGAAGCTGAGCGCTTACGACAACCTCGTGTTTTTCGGGGAAATGTACGGCGTCCGCGGCGGACAGCTGAAGAAGCGGATCGGCGAGGTGCTGGCGCAGGTCGGCCTGGCCGACCGGGCGAAGGACGCCGTCGAGAAGTTCTCCGGGGGCATGAAGCGGCGGGTGAACATCGCCGCGGCGCTGCTGCACCGCCCGCGTCTGATCATTATGGACGAACCGACCGTCGGCATCGATCCGCAATCCCGCAACCATATTTTCGAGATGATCCGGTCGCTGCGCAGGGAAGGGGCGACGGTGCTGTACTCGACCCACTACATGGAGGAAGTCGAAGCGCTGTGCGACGAGCTGGCGATCGTCGATCGCGGCGAAGTGATCGCGCAGGGCGAACTGGGCGACGTGCTGGACCGGTACGGCGCGCGGGCCGTCTACCTGGAGCTGCAGGAGGGCGGGACGCCGCCGCCGCTGCCGGCCGGCTTCGGCAAGCCGGTTCCGAAGGAGCGGGGCTGGCTGATCGAGACGCCGCGTCCGCTCGAGGCGCTGACCGCCTGGGCGGCGGCGTGCGAGGCGGGTTCCGCAGGCGTGAAGCGGTTGGAAATCGTGCGGCCGTCGCTCGAATCGGTGTTCCTGTCGCTGACCGGGACGTCGCTTCGGGACAATTGACCGAATATTCAAAAAATAGGAGGCGTTGGCGATGGCGCTTCGCGTCGCGTTGAAGGAATGGAAGCTCTTGTTGAAGGAAAAAGGGACGTTCTTCTGGCTGTTGCTCATGCCGGTATTGTTCATCGTCCTGTTCGGCTCCGTATTCAACCATTTGGGCGGATCGGCGATTTCGCTGCCGTACCTCGACCTGGACCGGACGCAAGCGTCCCAGTCGTTCCTCGACTCTTTGGCCCAGAAGAGCGGGTTCAAGCTCGAGGCGAAAGATGCGGGAACGCTCGACCAGCAGGTCGACCGCATCCGGAACGGCAAGCAGAGCGCCCTGCTCGTCATCCCGCCGGGCTTCTCCGCGGCGATGGGCGCAGGCGGCGGGCGGCAAGCTTCCGTCGAACTGTACAGCGACGCGTCGTCGGACACCGCCGCGGCGGTGCGGGCGGCGCTCGAGAACGTCGCGAACGACCTGCGCGAGACGAAGCTTAAGGCCGCGCTGAAGGCGGCCGGCGCCAGCGACGACGAGAGCAGGCAGGCGCTGGAGATGCCGCTGCGCATCGACGACAAGCCGCAAAACGCGTCGGCCGCAGGCACGATCGCGCAAGTCGTTCCCGGCTATACGGTCATGTTCGTCTTTTACATCATCATCCCGATGATCCGCCGCTTCCTCGGCGACAAAACGTCGGGCATGACCGCCCGGCTGCGCACGACGAGGATGGCTCCGCTGCATTACTTGCTCGGCATGTGGCTGGCCTACGTTGTCGTCGCGCTCGTGCAGTGCGCCGTGCTGCTCGGCTTCGGGCATTTCGCCTACGGCCTGCCGATCGGGGACCCGGCCGCCCTTGTCATCCTTGTCGCGCTGCTGGCCGTCTGCGGAACGGGGATCGGGCTCGCCCTGTGCATGCTCGTCCGCGGCGAAAACCAGGGGATGGCGTTCACCCAGCTCGTGACGTTGGGCGGAGCGGTCCTGGGCGGGCTGTGGTTCCCGGCCGACCTGATGCCGAAGGCGATGCGCGAAATCAGCCATTTCATCCCGCAGTATTGGGCGCAGACGGCGTTCCAGGACATCCTGCTGCACGGCGCCCGCCTCGCGGACATCGCCGCTCCGCTCGCCGTGCTCGCCGCCTTCGCCGCGGCCGGCCTGCTCGTCGGGCTGCTTCGCTTCCGCGCCTTCATGAAGTCGGCGACGGCGTAGCGTTCCCGGGCAAGCTTCGCGCCCGCCTCGGGAATCGCTCGGGGCGGCCTCGCCATAGACGATGCGTTCCTTAAGGAGGATAAGTACGCGCGGGTCCCCGCAGCACGTGAGCTAGCTTTCGCAGCAGGCGCGGTTTGCGAGGTGCTTTTATGCTCGAGGCGACAGGCTCCGATCCTCCTTCCGGAGGTCGGAGCCTTCGTCTTGCTTGCGTCCGGCTTGCGTCTTGCCTATGGCGGTCATTCGGTCGGCGCCGGACGGCTCTTCGGACGGTTCAGGAAAAAGGAGAAGACCAATCCGATGATCGTGATGTACGTCGCGACGAGGAAGGCGTCGTTGATGCCGCCGATCGTCGCGGCTTTGGTGGCGAGGCCGGCCAGCAGCGACAAGGCGTAGGCGGAGCCGACGTCCGCCGGCAGGCCGGCCGCGGCCGATACGGTTTCGGCGAAGCGGCCCACGTTGTCGGCGGCGATCGTGTTGCCGAGCGTCAGGTTGTTCGCATACGAGGCGAAATGGGCGTTCGATCGGGTCGACATGATCGTGACGAGCAGCGCCGTGCCGAAGGAGCTTGCCACCTGCCGCATCGTGTTGGACACCGCCGTGCCATGGCTCTTGAGCGCGAGCGGCAAGGCGTTGAGGCCTTCCGTCATGATCGTCATCATGATGAAGGACATGCCGAAGCTGCGAAGCGCGTACAGCAGCATGAGATGGGCGTATGTCGACTGGTCGGTCAGCTTCGTGAACTGATACGTCGTAACGGCCGTAATCGCCAGGCCGACGATCGCCAGCGGCCGCACGCCGACCTTGTCGAACAGGTTGCCGGCGATCGGCGACATGATGCCCATCAGAACGGCGCCGGGCAGCAGCAGCAGCCCGGATTGCACGGGCGTGTAGCCGCGAATGTTCTGAATGTAAATCGGAAGCAGCAGCATCGCGCCGAACATCGCCATGTTGACGACGACGCTGACGATCGTGGACATCGTGAACGTGACGTTGCCGAACACCTTCAGGTTGAGCAGCGGCACGCGGGCCGTGAACTGGCGGTACACGAAGAAGAGCAGGAAGACGACGCCGACGACGATCGACGCCGCCACGACCGTGTCGCTCCAGCCGCGGCTGCCCGCCTCGCTCAGCCCGTACAGCAGCGAACCGAGGCCGATCGTGGACAGAATCGCCCCCGCCATGTCGAGCTTCGGATACGAGAGCTTCAGCACGTTGGACAAATATTTGAACGTCAGCGCGACTTCGACGGCTCCCAGCGGCACCATGATATAGAACAGAACGCGCCAGGAGAAATGTTCGACCATGTAGCCGGCGAACGTCGGTCCGACGGCGGGGGCGAACACCATCGCGATGCCCATCGTGCCCATGGCGCGCCCCATCTCTTCCGGCGGGAAGATGCGCAGGAAGATGTTGGTGACGAGCGGCATCATGATGCCGGCTCCGATCGCCTGCACGATGCGCCCGGCGAGCACGACCGCAAACGACGGTCCGATGCCGCACAAGAGCGACCCGGCTGTGAACAATGCCATCGCGAATGCGAACAACAGCCGGGTGGAGACGGTCGCCATGAGGAACGTGCTGATCGGAATCATGATCGCGTTCGCCAGCATGAAGCCGGTCGACAGCCATTGAATCGTCGTCGTCGAGACGTTCAGGTCGGCCATCATGTGCGGAATGGCGACGTTCACCATCGTCTGGTTCAAGATCGCGAGGAACATGCCGCAGATGAGCACGGCCACCGTCGGGCCGACGTTTCGCTTGTTCACGTTGCCCGCCTCCTATTTATGAATCCGAACCTTGGCGCTCAGGCCCGGAACGAGCCCGAGGCCGCGATAGCCGTCCACCTCGATCTTGACCGGGATGACCTGCGTCACCTTCGTATAGTTGCCGGTCGTGTTCGAAGCCGGCAGCAGCGAGAACGTGCCGGCCGTCGCCAGGCCGATCTGCGACACCCGGCCGGTGAGCGCCGTGCCGGGAAAGGCGTCCACGTAGATGTCGACGGTCTGGTTCGGTTTGACGCCGTTGATCTTCGTCTCTTTGATGTTGGCGGAGATCCACAGGTTGTCCAGGTCGTACGCTTTGGCAAGCGAGGTGCCGGCGCCCACGATGGAGCCGACGACGCCGCTTTGCTGAACGACCGTCCCCGTCGCCGGGACGGTGATGTTCACCGTTCCCGCGCTGCTCTTGACCGTTCCGATCGTCTCGCCGGCCGTATATTTCTGCCCGACGGTTCCCCGCCACTCGCTCAGCGCGCCGGCCGCCGGCGATGCGATCGTCACCGCCTGGCCGTCCACCATCGCATTGTCCGTCGTGATGTAGTTGACCGACTGGTTGTAGTAGTAGACCGCTGCGGCGCCGCCCGCCACGATGAGGAGAAGCACGATGATGTTGATCAGCACAAGCCGCGAACTTTTCATCCGTCTCGTCCTTTCCTGGTTCGATCTGTGGTCGTGTTCGTGCCGATAGTTTTCCTTCAGGCGGCGGCGATTATGACAAGATTGGAGCAGCCGGACGGAGGCTCCTCCCGCGGCGGGCAGCCGCGACAAGACGGTTCAAATGAGCAGCCCAAGCCATTCCTCGCGGGCGACCGGCCCGAAATAGAACGTCAGGTCGACATCGGCGAGCGCTTCCCCGATCGACTGCCGGTCGTAGCGGACGCCGATCAGCTTGCCGGTCACGTCCGATACTTCCCCCCGGCCGAAGAAATCGCCGTAGATCGCCGCGCCGCGGATGACGCCCTTGTCCACATTGAGCCTCACATCGAACGTGCCCGCCCCTTCGAGCCGCCGCATCTGCCGCACGTTGAAGGCGGGCGACTGCCCGTAGTTCCAATCCCAGCTCCGGTAACGGCGGTCGGCCAGCTCGCGCACCGCTTCCCAGTCGGCGTCCGTCAGCTTGTATTCGGGGATGTCGCCTCCGCCGAAGATCGAAGCGAGCAAGAAGCTCTTGAACTGCCCGATCGTCATCGGCTCCCGCAGAAATTCCGAGATGTTGGCCACCCGGCTGCGCACCGACTTCGTCGCCTTCGACTCGAACTTGAGCGGACTTGCTCGAAGCGCCATCGAGACGTCTTCCATGTGCGAATCGAACAGCAGCGTCCCGTGGCTGAACATGCGGCCGCGCGTGGCGAACTGGGCGTTGCCCGAAATTTTGCGTTCGCCGACCTGGATGTCGTTGCGCCCGCTCAGCTCCGCCTCGACGCCCAGCTTCCGCAGCGCCTCGACGACCGGAGCCGTAAACTTGCGGAAGTTGTGGAACGATTGGCCGTCGTCGCGGGTGATGAAGCTGAAGTTCAGGTTGCCCAGATCGTGATAGACCGCGCCCCCTCCGGACAGCCGCCGGACGACGTGAATCCCGCGCTCTCTCACGTAATCCGCGTTCACTTCCTCGGCGGTATTCTGATTTTTGCCGATGATGATCGACGGTTCGTTGATGTAGAAAAGCAAGTAGTCGTTTTCGGCGGGAAGCTTCCGCAAAATATGCTCCTCAAGCGCCAGGTTGATCGCGGGATCGTGCCCGCCTCCGTTGTCGACAAACCGCATGCCGTCTCCACCTTCCAGATTGATGTTTGCGTATGAATGATTTTACTTTAGGGCGGCGCTCGGCACAAATGACCCTCCGCTGCTCCCGTTTGCCGCGCAAGCCGGTTGACATCCGGCCTTCGTCGTAATAAGATGTGTTTACGTAAAAAATTATTTTTATGGTGATGGTTTCGCAATGGATTCCCGGACACGACAGGAGACGGCCGACGTATACCGGCTGGAGACGCCGGAGCAGGCGCTCGCGCTGCTGAACCCGATGCGGGCGGACATTTTGCGCGAGCTGGCGGAGCCGGCATCCGCTTCGGAAGTCGGCCGGCGAATGGGCGAAGCGCCGCAGAAGATCAACTACCATCTGAAAAGTCTGGAGAAGGTCGGCCTCGTCCGCCGCGCCGGCACCCGGCAGGTCAAGAACCTGGTCGAAGTGCTGTACCGGGCGGTGGCCCGCACGTTCGTCATTCCCGATTCGTTCGGCTGGTCCGAAGAGCTGACCCGGCAGATGAAGGATCAGGGGGCGCTCCGTCAATTGCTGAACGTCTCCGACCGCATTCGCCAGGACGCGCTTCGGCTGATGGACGCTTCCGACGCGAACGAGGATGTGCCCAGCGCCGTGCTGGAGGCCGAGCTTGTTTTGCCGGACGAAGCGGCAAGGCAGGCGTTCCTTCGCGACTACGCCGAAGCGGTCAAGTCCGTCGTATCCAGGTACGGCGTTCAGGGCGCGCCGGCAGCCGGCGAGACGTTTCGGGCTGTCTTGGCCGTCTATCCCCAGTCGGGAAAAGGAGGGAATGAGAATGGGTGAGAGAGCAGCATCCGCCGGCCATGTGGTCGTGTGGGAGCGGCGGCCGGAAGCGGACGGCGGGGATGCCCGCCAGGCCAAGGAACCGGAGAAGGAGGCGACGGTCCGGACCGTTGCGGTCGGGACGACAGCCGGCGGGAACGCGCCGGTCGTCATCCGGATCGTCTCGTCCGGCTTCGGAGAACCTTCCGCGTCCGCGGCGGGCGCAAGCGGGATTCGCAGCGCGCCGGCCCCGACGGCGTCGCTTCGGGCAGCCGCTTGATTTTCGCGAAGCGAAAAAAATCCCCTCTACGATCGTAGAGGGGGAGCCCCGCAAGCGATCAGCCCGTGAAGTTGCCGGCGGCGGCGGAGCCGCTGAAGAACGCGCCTTGGACGGTTCCTCCCGCTCCGGCGGTGCGCTGAATGGCAAACGTGTAGCGAACTTGTCCGGTCGCAACTTGCAGCGCGGGCGGAAAGTCCGTAACCACGTAGGAAGGGGGATTGACGCTTGCCAGATCGATTCCGGCGTAATCGGCTGTAAAAAGCGGAATTCCTTCTCTTAAAATTTGAACTCGATCGTCTCCGGCCGCCAAATCTGTTGCGATGGTCATCGCGTTGTGCGTGACGCGGACGTTGCTGGCGTTCGCAGGCGACACGCAGGCGGTTTGCACGCCGATATCTCCGACGAGAACCGGCGTATCCAGAATCGCGATGGCGGCGCCTTGCGCGACAACCGATATACGCTCGTCCAGAAATTGAATGGCCGTTCGGAATCACCTCCAAGTTGTTGACAAGGCAAAATACGTGCCAGATGGAAAAAAGCTCGGACTTTTCCGAAAAATAGATGTCCGCGGCTTGTCGACGATTTGCCAAAATGGTGATGAGGGAGGAAACCCCTATGAGCTTCGTGCCTGTCGTCGTCGAACAGACGAACAGAGGAGAAAGATCTTACGACATCTATTCCCGCCTGCTGAAGGATCGGATCGTCTTCCTGGGATCGGCGATCGACGACAACGTCGCCAACGCGGTCGTCGCCCAGCTGTTGTTCCTGGCCGCCGACGATCCCGAGAAAGATATTCAGATGTACATCAACTGCCCGGGCGGCTCGACGACGGCCGGTCTCGCCATCTACGACACGATGCGGTTCGTGAAGCCGGACGTTTCGACGATCTGCGTCGGCTTCGCGGCTTCGTTCGGAGCGGTGCTTCTGGCGGCGGGGGCGAAGGGCAAGCGGATCGCGCTGCCGAACGCGGAGATCATGATCCACCAGCCGTGGACGAGCGGCGGCGGCCGAATGCAGGCGTCCGACATCGCCATCCACGCCGAGAACATCCTCAAGACGCGCGACCGGCTGAACCGGATCCTGGCCGAACGGTCGGGCCAGCCGCTGGAGAAGGTGGAGAAGGATACCGATCGGGATTATTACATGACGGCGGAAGAAGCGCAGCGCTACGGCTTGATCGACCGCGTTCTCGCTTAAGGCGCAAGTCGCCGCTTTGGTTGCCCCAAGTCCGTTTAAGGCGGCCGGGCAACCTATTTTTTTCGCGTGGAACCCGGCGGATTGTTGATGTAGTGAGTATTCACTACATATAATGGCGACAGGGAGTTCGAAACGATTGCGAAAGGAGGCTTTGTACCGATGGATGCGAACCGGCAGGAGCAGCAGGAGCATCAGGAGCAGCCCGTTCGCAAACGCGCCCGCGGAATGAGCGTTGAGGAGCGGCGGGCCATGATCGTCCGGGCGGCGCTTCCGCTGCTGGCGGAATTGGGCCCTTCCGTTACGACGCTGCAGATCGCCCGCGCGGCCGGCATCAGCGAACCGACGATTTTCCGGGCGTTCGCCGACAAGAACGAACTGCTGGGAGCCTGTCTGGAGGAAGTGACCGACTCCAAGCATATCGTGGTCGAGTTGAACGCCATCGCTGCGGATCTAAGTTTGGAGGAGCGGCTCGTCGAACTGATCGACGCGATTCAGGCGCAGGGGAAGCGCACCGGCGCGGTGTTGAGCGCCATTCGCCTCGCTTCGTCCCCGAATCCGAACTGGAATGAAATCAAGAAACGCCAGTCGGTCTTCCAGCGGAAATGGGCCGATCGGTACGCCGCCGTTCACGCCGCCGTATGCGCCGTTCTGAAACCGGACGAACATCGGCTTCGGATCCCGGTGCCCGATATGGCAGCGCTCGTCCTGTCCATCGTCTTTTCGCTCGGACGCGCCGCCGTTGCGGAACAGGAGAGCATTACGACGAAGCAGCTGGCGGATCTCCTCCTGAACGGAGCCCTGAAGGGAGACTGAAACAGGCGCGGCGCGTTTTTTGCCGGGACCGCCGGCCGGAAGCCCGTTCATATTGAGTTCATAATTCAGCCCTAAGTTTAAAGTATTGTGTATGGGAAAAAAGAGACACTGGAGATGATCGATCGATGCTCAAGCTGTTCCGGTTCCTCAGGCCGTACAGGTGGGGCGTGGCGCTGATCCTGGCGCTCGTTCTGCTGCAGTCGCTTTCCGGGCTCTATCTGCCCACGCTGATGTCCGACATCGTGGACAAAGGCGTCATTACCGGGGACACCGGCTACATTCTTCGCGTCGGAGGCTACATGCTGCTGGTGACGCTGGGCGGGGCCTGCGTTTCCGTTCTGGCCAGCTATTACTCTTCCCGCGTCTCCTCGAGCTTCGGAAGGGACGTCCGCGGCAAGCTGTTCGGGCACGTCGAAAGCTTTTCCCTGCAGGAGTTCGACAAAGTCGGGACCGCCTCGCTCATCACGCGCACGACGAACGACGTCACCCAGGTCCAGGGGGTGCTCATGATGATCTTGCGCCTGATGACGATGGCGCCGATGATGTGCGTCGGCGGCCTCATCATGGCGCTGTCCAAGGACGCGAAGCTGACGCTCGTGATGGCGGTGGCGCTGCCGGTGCTCGCCCTCGCGATCTGGCTGATCGCCAGCCGCGGCATCCCGCTGTTCAGGCAAATTCAGAAGAAGCTGGACAAGCTGAACCTGGTGCTCAGGGAAAATTTGACCGGCATCCGCGTCATCCGCTCCTTCAACCGGCTGGAGTATGAGAAGATCCGGTTCCGGGACGCGAACGGCGACCTCACCGCCACGGCGATCCGGGTCAACCAGATTATGGCGCTGCTCATGCCGGTGATGATGCTGATCATGAACTTCGTGCAGATCGCCATCATCTGGTTCGGCGGCATCCGAATCAGCCACGGCCATATGCAGGTCGGCGACCTGATGGCGTTCCTGCAGTACGCCATGCAGATCATGTTCTCGCTGCTCATGCTGTCGATGATGTTCGTCATGGTGCCGCGCGCCTCCGCGTCCGCCGCGCGGATCAACGAAGTGCTTCAGATCGATCCCGCGATCAAGGACGTCAAGGACGGCGGCGGCGCGGTCGATCCCGAGCTCCCCCGCTCGGTCGGCGTCGTCGAGTTCGACAACGTGACGTTCAGCTACCCCGGCGCCGAGCAGCCGGCCGTCGAGAACATCTCGTTCCGGGCGCTGCCCGGCGAGGTGACCGCGATTATCGGCGGCACCGGCTCGGGCAAGTCGACGCTGCTCAACCTCATTCCGCGCTTCTACGACGTTGACTCGGGCAGCGTTCGCATCGACGGCAAGGACGTGCGCGAATATTCGCAGGAGGAGCTGCGCGCCAAGATCGGGCTCGTGCCCCAGAAGGCGGTGCTGTTCACCGGCACGATCGAAGACAACATCCGCTACGGGAAGGAAGACGCCACCGAGGAGGAAATCCGCCATGCCGCCGAAGTCGCGCAGGCTTCCGAATTTATCACGAAGATGCCGGACGGCTTCCGGTCGTTCATCGCCCAGGGCGGAGCGAACGTGTCGGGCGGGCAGAAGCAGCGGCTGTCGATCGCCCGGGCGCTCGTGCGCCGGCCGGAAATCTATTTGTTCGACGACAGCTTCTCGGCGCTCGACTTCAAGACGGACGCCCGCCTAAGGGCCGCGCTGCGGCAGGAGACGTCGGAAGCCGCCGTCATCATCGTCGCGCAGCGGGTCAGCACGATCATGGACGCCGACCGGATCGTCGTGCTGGACGAGGGCAAGATCGCCGGCATCGGCAACCATCGCGAGCTGATGGCGTCGTGCGAAGTTTATCGCGAGATCGTATCGTCACAGCTGTCTGAGGAGGAGATCGCATGAGTGAACAACCGAAGGGACCGCAGGGCGGCATGCCGCCGGGCGGACCGGGCCGACCGGGCGGACCGGGAGGTCCCGGCGGCCCCGGGGGTCCGAGAGGACCGGGCATGGGGCCTCGTCCGGGCGGCGGCCCCGGATTCGGACCGGGCGGCATGATGATGCCCGGCCAGAAGCCGAAAAATTTCAAAGGGTCGTTCCGCCGGCTGCTCGGGTATTTGCGCCCGTACCGGTTCAAGCTGGCGGCCGTGTTCGCGACGGCGATCTTAAGCACCGTGTTCTCGATTCTCAGCCCGAAAATTCTCGGGCACGCGACCGACAAGCTGTTCGAAGGGATCGTGGGGCAAACCGCGATCGACTTCGCGGGCATCTGGAGGATCGTCATGCTGCTGGCCGGCCTGTACGCCGTCAGCTCGGCGTTCGGCTTCGTGCAGCAATTTTTGATGGCCGGCGTCGCGCAGGGCACCGTCCGGCAGCTGCGCAACGAGCTGAACGACAAGCTGGCGAGGCTCCCGCTCAAATATTTCGATTCGCGAACGCACGGGGAAATTTTGAGCCGGGTCGTCAACGACGTCGACAACATCAGCAACACGCTGCAGCAAAGCTTGACGCAGCTGATCACGTCGATCGTGACGCTGATCGGCGCCATCGTCATGATGCTGACGATCAGCCCGCTGCTGACGCTCATCCTCGTCCTGACGCTGCCGCTCAGCTTCCTCGTCGTCCGGACGGTCGCTTCCCGCTCGCAGCGCTACTTCAAGGGGCAGCAGGAGCAGCTCGGCCGGCTGAACGGCCACGTCGAGGAGATGTTCACCGGGCATGCGATCGTCAAGGCGTTCGGGCGCGAGCGCCAGTCGAAGGCGACGTTCGACGAAATCAACGACAAGCTGTACCATTCCAGCTGGCGGGCGCAGTTCGTCTCCGGCATCATCATGCCGATGATGAACTTTATCGGCAACATCGGCTACGTGGCCATCAGCGTCGTCGGCGGCGTGCTCGTCACGCACCGGACGATCAGCGTCGGCGACATTCAGGCGTTCATCCAGTACACGAACCAGTTCACGCAGCCGATCATGCAAACCGCCAACATCGCCAACATCATCCAGTCGACGATCGCGTCGGCGGAACGGGTGTTCGAGCTGCTTGACGAAGAGGAGGAAGTGCCGGAGAAGGACGGGCGGCTCCCTTCCGATGCGGTCAAGGGGGAAGTCGCGTTCCGCGGCGTGAAGTTCGGCTACAAGCCGGAAGAACCGCTGATCGAGAATATGAACATCGAAGTCAAGAGCGGCCAGACGGTCGCCATCGTCGGACCGACAGGCGCCGGCAAGACGACGCTCGTCAATTTGCTTATGCGGTTTTACGAGGTGAACGACGGGGCGATTCTGATCGACGGGAAGAACATCGCCGACCTGAAGCGCGGCGATCTGCGCAGCCTGTTCGGCATGGTGCTGCAGGACACGTGGCTGTTCAACGGCACGATCCGCGACAACATCGCCTACGGCCGCAAAGGCGCAACGGCCGAAGAAGTGGTGGAGGCGGCCAAGGCGGCGCACGCCGACCACTTCATCCGGACGCTGCCGGACGGGTACGACACGATTCTGAACGAGGAAGGGTCGAACATCTCGCAAGGCCAGAAGCAGCTGCTCACGATCGCCCGCGCCATTCTGGCCGATCCGGCGATCCTCATTCTGGACGAAGCGACGAGCAGCGTCGACACGCGGACCGAAATTCACATTCAGCGGGCGATGAACGCGCTCATGAAAAACCGCACGAGCTTCGTCATCGCGCACCGGCTGTCGACGATCCGCGACGCCGACCTGATTCTCGTCATGAACAAGGGCAGCGTCATCGAGCAGGGCACGCACGAGGAACTGCTCGCCCGCGGCGGCTTCTACGCCGAGCTGTACAACAGCCAGTTTTCGGACAGCCAGCAGCCGAGCGCGGTATAAGCGGCAAACTTATTGAAGGCGGAACGAATGCGTTCCGTCTTTTTCCTTTTTTAGCTGGGACTAAGCTTCCGTTCATCGTCCGTTCACCGGCGGATGGTAATTTTTCGTCGAGGCGAAAAGGCAAGGAGGACAGGACAAGCATGGTCAAAAAGTGGAATGTCGCCCTCGGCGGCGCGTTTGCGCTCGCGCTGCTGGCCGGATGCGGGGCGGACCAGACAAACGACGCGTCCGGGGGCAGCGCTGCCGCGGCGCAATCGCCGACGGCCGCGGACGGCTCGGCCGCTTCGCAGACGCAGGCCGCCGACAGCGGCGGGCAAGGCGCCCAGAACGCCGGCGGAGGCATGCGCGGCGGTATGGGCATGGCGGACGAGAACGGCAACCCGGCGACGCTGATCGGCAAGATCAAGAGCATCAGCGGCCAGACGATCACCGTCTACAAATCGTCGTTCGATCCGAGCAAGATGGGCGCGCGCGGCGGGCAGAACGGCGGCGGCCAAGCCGGAACGGCCGGCAGCGCGCCTGGCGGCAACGGTCCAGACGGCGGCGCGTCAGGCGGCGGCGAATCGGCAGGCGGCGGTGCGGCAAACGGCGGCGCGGCGAACAGCGGCGCGGCAAGCGACGGCGCCCAGGCCGGCGGGAACGCGGCTTCCGGCGCGGCGAACGGCTCGAACGGGGGCCGGCCGGGCGGCTTCAACCGAAGCATCCCGTTTACGGATGAGACGGAGGACATCACGATCACCGACTCGACCAAGCTGGAGACGACGACGTTCGAGAACAACCAGCCCGTCACGAAGGAAGTGTCGCTTGCCGACTTGAAGGAGGGCGACGTGCTGACGATCTGGCTGAAGGACGGCACGCAGGAAGCGGAGACCGTCCGGGTCGGCGGCTTCGGCGGCGGCGGCCGCCAAGGCCAGGGGGCCGGCGGCCGGCAGAACGGCCAGCCAAGCGGCCAACCGTCGGCATCCCCCGCGGCTTCGAACGATTCGGCCGCCGGCTGATTTCTTTTCCGGTTACACCCTGCATGGATAAATACAATGCGCAACCAGTCCTCCCGTGCGTCGCGGGAGGACTGGTTTTATGATGATGGGCCGCAGCGGTCAGGACGACGCCTCGCGCCGGTAGGCGGACGGCGTCGTGCCGACGATCCGCTTGAACAGGCGGTGGAAGTGGGGCAGGCTCTCGAACCCGCAGGCGGCCGCGATCGCGCCGACGCCGTCGCTGGTCGCGAGCAGCAGCTCCTTCGCCCGGATCATCCGCTTGGCGGCGATGAAGGCGGTGACGTTCATGCCGGTCAACTGCTTGAACAGCCGGCTGAAGTGCGCGGGGCTGACCGAAGCGCGGGCGCTCAGCTCGGCGAGGCCGATGTCCTCGCAGTAGTGGTCGTCGATGTACAGCAGAATGTCCTTCATCCATTCCGGCCCGATGTCGTGCGTCCGCGCCTCGGCCGCTGCGCTCGTCTCGCGGTGGATCGCCAGCAGCAGTTGGTGCAGCAGCAGCGTCACCGCATGGCGGAACCCGGGCCGCCCGGCCGCAAGCTCGTCGTGCATCCGGTCGACGCACGCTTCGATCTCGCGGCGCAGCGCCGGCGTCGTGTCCAGCTTGAAGCGGCGGCGGGCGCGCCCCTGCTCGAAGCAGCGCAAGTACGAGAACGGCTCGCCGAGCGAAATTTGCTGAATGAGGATCGGGCTGAAAAAAACGGCGGTCGACGTCACCGGGTTTTCCTTGTCCGGGAAGGCGCGGTGGATCGTGTTGCCGGGGATGGCGAACAGATCCCCTTCGCGCATCTCGTCGAACGACCGGTCGATGAAGAATGCGCCTGCTCCGCTGTGCACGTAGACGAGCTCGTACCAATCGTGCAGATGGTCGGTCAGCTCGGTGCGGTAGTTCTTTTTCTCGCGGTAGTCGATGGCGAACGGGAACGACGGCAACGCGTCGAACTGCTTGCGGAACGGCTTCACGGTGTTTAAGGCTCCTTCCCGCTTGAAAGTTTCTTCCCCGAACATATCAAAAAACAGTACAAAATTGCAAGAATCCGTTCTTTTAGAGCGGAAAATTGCTGCTAAAGTAAAGATAGAGCGTTTTCCAAATCCCTGCGAAGAGAGGAAGCGAACATGCGGCTCGACGCCCACCAGCATTATTGGAAAATCGAGCGCGGCGACTACGGCTGGATCACGCCGGACGTGCCGAGGCTGTACCGGGACTTCCTGCCGCCGGACCTGCTGCCGCACCTGCGCAAGCACGCCATCGACGGCACGATCGCCGTTCAGGCGGCGCCGACAACGGAGGAGACGATGTTCCTGCTCGACCTGGCCGAACGGGACGAGACGATCCGGGCCGTCGTCGGCTGGCTCGATCCGGCCGATCCCGACCATCGCGCCCATTACGAGCGGTTCGCCGCGCGGCCCAAATTCGCGGGCTTCCGCGTCATGATCCAGGAGATGCCGGACGCGCGCGCCGCGCTGGCGCCGGCTTTCGTGGCGGCGCTGCGCGAGTACGCCGAGCAGGACGTGCCGGTCGACCTGCTCGTGCGGTCGCACCAGCTGGAGACCCTGGCCGAGCTCGCGGACCGGGTGCCCGGCCTGCGCGGCGTCGTCGACCATATCGGCAAGCCGCCGATCGCGGAAGGCGCCATGGAGCCGTGGCGCACGCACATGGCTCGGCTCGCCGCCCATCCGAACTTGCGCTGCAAGCTGTCCGGCATGGTCACCGAAGCCGATCACGCCGCCTGGACGGCGGAGCAGCTCGTGCCGTACGTGCGCGAAATCGCCCGGCTGTTCGGGCCGGAGCGGGTTCTGTACGGCAGCGACTGGCCGGTCTGCCTGCTCGCGGCGACCTACGACGAACAGCTGAACGCTCTGGAACGGGCGCTGCCCGACGACTGGGGCGAGGCGGAACGCGCGAGGCTGTTCGGACTTAACGCAAAGGAGTTTTACAAATTATGACGACTCTTCATCGCAAGCTGCTGTCGGGAGAACGGCGGGAAGCGGCCGAGGCGGCGGCCGGCGCTCCCGTGACGGTGCTGCAAATCGGGGAAGGCAACTTTTTGCGCGGATTTTTCGACTGGATGATTCACGAGTGCCGCAAGCAAGGGCTGTTCGCGGGCAGCGTCGCGGTCGTCCAGCCGCGCCCTTCGGGCAAGGCGAAGATCGAAGCGCTGGCGGCGCAGGACGGGCTGTACACGCTCGTGACCCGCGGTCTGGAACACGGGCGGCCGGTCGAGCGCGCGGAGATCGTATCCGTCTTCTCGGACGTCTTCGATCCGTACACGGAGTGGGAGCGGTTCGGCCGGCTGGCCGAGCGGCCGGAGCTTCGGTTCGTCGTCTCGAACACGACCGAAGCGGGGCTTGCCTACAAGCCCGAGCCGCTCGCCGCCGGCGCGCCGATCCAGTCGTTCCCGGGCAAGATCGCCTGGCTGCTGCACCGGCGCTTCCGGGCGCTCGGCGGCAGCGAGGCGGGCGGCCTCGTCTTCCTGCCTTGCGAGCTGGTGGAGCGCAACGGCGACGAACTGAAGCGCTGCGTGCTCCGCTACTGCGAGGATTGGGGGCTGCCCGCGGACTTCCGCCGCTGGGTGGAGGAGAAGAACCGGTTCGTGAACTCGCTCGTCGACCGGATCGTCACGGGCTACGCCGCCGACCGGGCCGACGATTGGTTCCGGGAATGGGGCTACGAGGACCCGCTGATGAGCACGGCGGAGCCGTACCATCTGTGGGCGATCGAGGCGGATCCGGCGCTCGGGGACGAGCTTCCGCTGCGCCGGGCCGGGCTGAACGTCCACTGGACGAGCGACCTGCGCCCGTACCAGCAGCGCAAGGTGCGCATCCTCAACGGCGCCCATACGCTGATGACGCCGCTCGCCCTGCTGCACGGGCTGACGAGCGTGCGCGAGACGATGGAGCATCCGCGCTTCGGCCCGTTCGTGCGCGAAGCGGTCGAGCAGGAGATCATCCCGGCCGTGCCGCTGCCCGCCGACGAGCTGCTGGCGTACGCCGCCAGCGTGTACGAGCGGTTTTTGAACCCTTTTCTGAACCATCGCTTGTCCGACATCGCCATGAACAGTCTGAGCAAGTTCAAGGTGCGGGTGCTGCCTTCGCTGCTCCATTACCTCGAAGGAGCGCAGCCGCTGCCGGAGCGGCTCGTCCGTTCGCTGGCCGGCCTGCTTCGCTACTGCCGGGTCGAGCGGGCGGAGGACGGGTTCGCCGGTCGGACGCTGGCGGGACAGCGTTATCTCGTGCGCGACGACGCGGCGCTGCTGGAGGCGTTCGCCGGCATCTGGGCGGCCGGGGAGCCGCTTGAGCGGACGGTCGGCCGGCTGCTTGGGCGGACGGACGCGTGGGGAACCGACCTGTCGGGCGCGGCCGGGCTGGCCGAGCGGGTGGCCAAGGAGATTCGGGAGATGGAGGGGACAAGCGAATGAACAGCTGGGTTCGTTTGCACGACAGCGACCACGTCGTCATCGCCCTGCAGCCGCTGAGCCGGGGCCAGACGCTGGCGCTGGAGAACGGCATCGCCCTGACGCTGGCCGACGACGTGCCGAAAGGGCACAAGGTGCTGACCAAGCCGGTTCGCGCCGGGGAGCACGTGCTCAAATTCGGCTACTCGATCGGCGTGGCCAAGGAAGATTTGCAGCCGGGCGTCTGGGTGCACACGCACAACCTCGGCACCGGCCTTAAGGGCGTTCTCGAATACAGGTACGAACCGGCGGGCGCAAGCCCGCTTCCGGACGCGGCCGCCGTCCCTGCCCATTTTCAAGGCTATGTCCGAGAAAATGGCGACGTCGGCATCCGCAACGAAATTTGGATCATCAACACCGTCGGCTGCATCAACAAGACGTGCGAGACGATCGCAAGGCGCGCCGAGGCGATGTACGGCTCGCGGGTCGACGGCGTGTACCATTTCGCCCATCCATTCGGCTGCTCGCAGCTTGGCGACGACTTGCGGCATACGCAGAAGCTGCTCGCCGCGCTCGTGAACCATCCGAACGCCGCCGGCGTGCTCGTCGTCGGGCTCGGCTGCGAGAACAACCAGATCGACAGCTTCAAGGCGGCGATCGGCGACGTGAACCCCGCGCGCGTCAAGTTCATGAAGTCGCAGGAAGTCGAGGACGAGCTGGAGGAAGGACTGGAGCTGGTCGGCGAACTGGTCGGCTATGCGGAGCGGTTCCGGCGTCAGCCGGTGCCGCTGGCCAGGCTCAAGCTCGGGCTGAAGTGCGGCGGCTCGGACGGCCTGTCGGGCATCACCGCCAACCCGCTCGTCGGCGCCGTCTCCGATCGTCTGATCGCGGCGGGCGGAACGGCCATTCTGACCGAAGTGCCGGAGATGTTCGGCGCCGAGACGATTCTGATGAACCGGGCCGCCGACGAGCAGGTGTTCAGCGACATCGTCAGGCTGATCAACGATTTCAAGCAATATTTCATCCGCCACGGCCAGGAAATTTACGAGAACCCTTCGCCGGGCAACAAGGCGGGCGGCATCAGCACGCTGGAGGAGAAGTCGCTCGGCTGCACCCAGAAGGGCGGCCAGGCGATCGTCACCGACGTGCTCGCCTACGGCGAGAGGGCGGTCAAGGCCGGGCTGAACCTGCTGGAAGCGCCGGGCAACGACCTCGTGTCCGTCACGGCGCTGGCGGCGGCCGGCGCACACATCGTGCTGTTCACGACCGGCCGCGGCACCCCGTTCGGCGGACCGGTGCCGACCGTGAAAATCGCGACCAACAGCGAACTGGCCGAGCGCAAGAAGAACTGGATCGACTTCAACGCCGGCAGGCTGCTGGAGGACCGCGGCATGGGCGAGCTGGCGGACGACCTGCTGGCCCGAATCGTCCGCATCGCGTCCGGAGACGAGCAGACGCAGAGCGAGCGGAACGGGTTCCGCGAGATCGCCATCTTCAAGGACGGGGTGATCTTGTAGGATGAAGTACCGCAAACTGGGCAACACCGGCCTGGACGTGTCCGTGCTTAGCTTCGGCGCGTCGTCGCTCGGCTCCGTGTTCCGGAACACCGACGACGCCGAGGGCGTCCGCGCCGTCCATGCGGCGCTGGACGCGGGCATCAACTACTTCGACGTCTCCCCCTACTACGGGCTGACGAAAGCCGAAACCGTGCTCGGCCGGGCGATCCGCTATGTGCCGCGCGACCGGTTCCTGCTCTCCACCAAGGCGGGCCGCTACGGTGCCGACGAATTCGACTTCCGCGGCGAGCGAATCGTCCGCAGCCTGGAGGAGAGCCTGAGGCGCCTGCACACCGATTACGTGGACATTCTGTTCCTGCACGACATCGAATTCGTGCCGGCGGACATCGTTCTTGAGGAAGCCGTTCCCGCCCTTCATCGGCTCAAGCGGGAGGGCAAGGCGCGGTTCGTCGGCATTTGCGGCCTGCCGCTCGAACTGTTTGAGAAGCTGCTGCCCCAAATCGAAGTCGATGCGATCATTTCGTACTGCCACTATTCGCTGAACGACACTTCGCTGCTCGATTTGCTGCCGCTGCTGGAGGAGAGGGGCGTCGCTCTCGTCAACGCATCGCCGCTGTCGATGGGACTGCTGAGCACGCGCGGCACGCCGGATTGGCATCCGGCCGACCCCCATCTCAAGGCGGTGTGCCGAAAGGCGGCGCAGTATTGCGCCGATCGGGGAGCGGACATCGCGAAGCTGGCCGTGCAGTTTTCGACGGCGAACGAGCGTATTCCGACGACGCTCGTCAGCACCGCGAACCCGGACAACATCCGCAACAACGCGGCGTGGACCGACGAGCCGATCGACGAAGCGCTGCTGGCGGAAGTGCTGGAGTTGCTCGCGCCGGTGCGCAACGCGACATGGGTCAGCGGCCGGCCGGAATACAACGGGAAGATCGGAGGCGGGAGCCGATGAAGGGAATCGTCTGCCGCGAGATCGGCCGGTTCGAACTCGTGCGCGACTTGCCGGAACCCGAACCGCAGCCCGACCATGCGATCGTGCGCGTGAAGCGGGTCGGCATTTGCGGCACCGACTTGCACGCGTACCGCGGGAACCAGCCGTTCTTCACGTATCCGCGCATTCTCGGGCACGAGCTTGCCGGCATCGTCGAGCAGATCGGCGGCAACGCGGCGGGCCTGTCCGCCGGCGATCAGGTGAGCGTCGTCCCCTATCTGCATTGCGGGAGATGCGTCGCCTGCCGCCGCGGCAAAACGAACTGCTGCACCGGCATGAAAGTGCTCGGCGTGCACGTCGACGGCGGCATGCGGGAGCGCATTGCCGTACCGGTCTCGCACTTGATCGCGACGCCGGGACTTTCGCCCGATCAGACGGCTGTGTTGGAGCCGCTCGCCATCGGCGCCCACGCGGTGCGCCGGTCCGGGCTGGCGGCGGGCGAGACGGCGCTCGTGATCGGCGCCGGGCCGATCGGGCTCGGCGTCATGGCGCTGGCCAAGCGGCGGGGCGCGCGGGTGATCGCGATGGATCTGAGCGAAGACCGGCTGGCGTTCTGCCGCAGCTGGGCCGACGTCGACCGCACCGTGAACGCGCTGCAGGAACCTCTCGCCGCCGTTGCGGAACTTACGGGCGGCGAGCTGCCGACGGTCGTGTTCGACGCGACCGGGAGCGCTCAATCGATGGCGGATTCTTTTCAATATGCGTCCCATGGTGGTACACTTGTGTTTGTGGGGCTGGTCAAGACGGACATCTCGTTTCACGATCCGGAATTCCACAAGCGGGAGTTGACGCTGATGGGAAGCCGGAACGCGACGAAGGAAGATTTCGGCCTCGTGCTGGAAGCGATTGCGGACGGCGCCGTCGACGTCGGGCGCTTCGTCACGCACCGGGCTTCCGCGGACGGGATGATCGCGTCGTTCGAGAGCTGGCTTGCGCCCGAATCGAAAGTCATTAAAGCGATGGTCGAGTGGTAGTGTGACAAAGCTTGGCCGAAAGGGGTACTTATGTCCACGAACTTATTGCAAATCTTGTCCCGGGAAAAAATCATCGCGATCATCCGGGGAATCGAAGCGTCGGCGGGAGACGCGACGGCGCAGGCGCTTGCGGACGGCGGCATCGTGTTCCTCGAAGTGACGCTCAACACGGACGGCGCGCTCGGCATGATCTCGCGGTTCCGCGAGAAGTATGAAGGACGGATGCGCATCGGGGCGGGAACGGTGCTCGACATCGGCCAGGCCAAGGAAGCGGTTGCCGCCGGCGCGGAATATATCATCTCTCCCAACCTGGATGAAGAGGTCGTTTACTACGGCGTCGAACAAGGCGTTGCCGTCTGGCCGGGCACGATGACGCCGTCCGAGATCGTGCGCGCTTACAAAGCCGGCGCTTCTGCCGTCAAGGTGTTCCCGATGGGCTCGCTCGGCATCAACTACCTGAAGGAAATCCGCGCGCCGCTCGACCACATCCCGATGATCGGCACAGGCGGCGTGAACCTGTCGAACATCCGCTCGGTGCTCGAAGCGGGCGCCGTCGCCGTCGGCCTCGGCGGCAACCTCGTCGACAAGAAGCTGGTCAAGGAAGGCAAGTTCGACGAGCTGACGAAGCTGGCCCGGTCGTTCGTCGCCGAGGCCAAGGGAGCGAACTGACATGAGCGGGAACCGTCCGGTCGACGTCGTGACGATCGGGGAGAGCATGGTGTTGCTTCAGCCGATGAGCGAAGGGCCGCTCGCCTACGCCCCGCTGTTTACGCGCTCGCTCGCCGGCGCCGAGTCGAACGTGGCGATCGGCCTGTCGCGGCTCGGCCTGAGCGTGCGGTGGATCAGCCGGCTGGGCGCCGATCCGTTCGGCGACTTCGTCCTGTCGACGCTCGCCGGCGAAGGGGTCGACGTGTCGTTGACGGAACGGGACGCCGCCTATCCGACTGCGATCTATTTCAAGGAGTTCAAAGGCTACGGCGACCCGAACGTGTACTATTACCGCAAAGGTTCGGCCGCCAGCCGCCTCTCTCCCGAGCACGTGCAGCCGGGCTGGTTCGAGAACGCCCGCCATCTGCACGTGACCGGCATCACGCCGGCGCTCGGCGAGAATACCGCCGCAGCGGTGCGCAAGGCGATGACGTTGGCCCGGGAGGCGGGGCTGACGGTGTCGTTCGACCCGAACCTGCGGCGGAAACTGTGGAGCGAGGAGCAAGCCCGCGAAACGTTGCTGTCGCTCATCCCGCTCTGCGACATATTCTTGCCGGGTTTGGAGGAAGCGGAGTTCCTCGTCGGCCCGATGACCGAAGAAGCGTACGGCGCCCATTTTCTGACGATGGGCGTCGAAGCGGTCGTGCTCAAGCTCGGCGAGGAAGGCTCGATCGGCTTCACGCCGCTCACCGCCGTCCGCGCCAAGCCGCATAAGGTGAGCCGCGTCGTCGACACGGTCGGCGCGGGCGACGCGTTCGCCGCCGGCTTCCTGTCGGCATGGCTTGCGAACGCAGGCAAAGAAGACGAGGCTCGCCTGAAACTCGCCCTGTCGCGGGCGAACCTGCTCGGCGCGCTGGCGACCCAATACCGCGGCGACTGGGAAGGCATGCCGAAGCTGGACGAAGTGCTCCGGTTCCAATCCGGCGCCCGCGAAACGACCCGTTAAGCACTCGCACCGCCGCCCGTTTCGGGCGGCGGTTCGTTTTCGCAAATGCTGCCCCTTCCTTAACCCTCGGCATGCCCGCCTCCGTTCCCTTCGCTCAGTCGCTATGCTTCATCCCGCTGTTTTCCCTTTTTCGCCGATATCCCTTTCGCTCAGGTCCGTTAATCGCTCGCTCTTCTCGCGGCCTTTTTGCCGAAATCCCTTTCGCTCAGGTTCGTCAATCGTCCGCTCCTTCTCTCGGTCTTTTCGCCGAAATCCCGCTCGCTCAGGTTCGTCAGTCGCTCGCTCTTCTCGCGGCCTTTTCGCCGAAATCCCGCTCGCTCAGGTTCGTCAGTCGTCTGCTCCTTCTCTCGTCCTTTTTGCCGAAATCCCGCTCGCTCAGGTCCGTTAGTCGCTCGCTCTTCCCGCGGCCTTTTTGCCGAAATCCCTTTCGCTCAGGTCCGTCAATCGCTCGCTCTTCTCGCGGCCTTTTTACCGAAATCCCGCTCGCTCAGGTTCGTCAGTTGCCAACTCCTTCTCACAGTCTTTTCGCCGAAATCCCTTTCGCTCAGAAACGATTCGCTTGGTTTTGTATGGGGGTGGCAATCGCTCGGCGTTATTTGATTGAAATCCCTGTCTCCTCAGGGCGCCTGTTTCGCAGAAAGCTTCGCGTCCGATTCGCTGCAAAGAGAGCTTCCGGTTCCTATAAGCCGAAATCCCTATTCTTCAGGAAGGGAGCACTTCTTCTCGGGCTCGGCGCCGGTTTGTCCGGAAGGCTCGGTAAGCGAGTGGAAGTTCCCTGATCAAACGGGATTGCGGAGATGTCAGACGAAGGAAGACGGAAGTGGGGCGCCCTAACAGATGGGAAATCGGAGATTAGGTCGACAAGGGTAGGCGGATGAAGAGCGTCCTGAGCGAACGGGATTTCGATCAAAAGTCTGAAATGGGGGACATCGAAGGGGATACGGTCTATGCACGGGGAAGGTAAGCGGTTAAGGAGCGTCCTGAGTGAGCGGGATATCGATCAAAAGTCTGAAATGGGGGACATCGAAGGGGATACGGTCTATGCACGGGGAAGGTAAGCGGTTAAGGAGCGTCCTGAGTGAGCGGGATATCGATCAAAAGTCTGAAATGGGGGACTTCAAAGGGGATGCAGTCTATACACGGGGAAGGTAGGCGGATGAGGAGCGTCCTGAGCGAACGGGATATCGATCAAAAGTCTGAAATGGGAGACATCGAAGGGGATGCGGTCTATGCATGGGGGAAGGTAATCGGTTGAGGAGCGTCATGAGCGAGCGGGATATCGATCAAAAGTCTGAAATGGGGGACTTCAAAGGGGATGCGGTCTATGCACGGGGAAGGTAAGCGGTTGAGGAGCGTCATGAGCGAGTGGGATATCGATCAAAAGTCTGAAATGGGAGACTTCAAAGGGGATGCGGTCTATGCATGGGGAAGGTAAGCGGTTGAGGAGCGTCCTGAGCGAACGGGATATCGATCGAAAGTAAAATGAGGGAAGGTGAAGGGGGGGAAGGGTCATTCGTGAAGCTTCCGGAAGCGCTCGGGGGGGATGCCGGTTTTGCGGCGGAAGGTCGCCACGAAGTGGCTGGCGTCGCGGAAGCCGACCCGTTCGGCAATCGTCTTGACGCTGGCGTCGGGAAGGCCGATCAGCAGCTCCTTGGCCTTGCGGAGGCGCAGTTGGATCAGGTAGGCGTAAGGGGAGACGCCGAACGTATGGCGGAACAGCACGTTCATCGTGCTGACAGGCATGCCGAGCACCCTGCCCATGCCGGCAAGTCCGATCTCCGGGTCGGGGTAGTGCGTTTCGAGCCAGTCCAGCAGCGGTCGCAGTTTTTGGGAGTTGCGGATGATCGCCGAGCGGTTGTCGAACTGGCCGTATTGCCGCAGGGTCATCAGGAAGCGGTAGACGTCGGCCGAGGCGTTAAAGCCGAACAGGTCGTCTGCGGTTTCCAGGCGGTCCATCATCTCCTCGATGGAACGGTCCAGCAGCGAGGCGTCGCCGGGCTCCCAGCGGATCGGGCGCGGCTCGACCATGCTGAGCGACAGCAGAATGTCCGGCACGGCCGGCCCTCCGAACGTCAGATAGGCCGTGTCCCAGCGCCCCCCGGCCGACTCGTACGCGTGCGGGACGCCGGGCTGCACGAGCACGCCGGTATGAACGGGCAGGGAGAACGTCACGCCGCCGACGGTGAACAGCCCTTCTCCGGCCGTCGTTTGCAGCCAATGGTAATAGGGGTATCCTTCCGGCCGCACCATCTTGTTCGCTTCGACGGTCGTTCCCACCGTCTCGATAAACAACGGCAACGTCCCGGCCATGCCGGAAGGCAGCACGAACCTTCGCATTCGCTGCTCGCACCTCTTTGTTATTTTCTTATATTTGCCTAAGAGATGATTATATTTTACCGAACCGACCCATGTTTTAAAATAGGGATATCTTTATATGAAAATAGAGGTGTTCTTGTTGATCAACGAAAAGTTGCCGAAGATCTGGTACGGCGGAGACTATAATCCCGAGCAGTGGGAAGCGGATACATGGGCGGAGGACGACCGGCTGTTCAAGCTGGCCGGCATCGATGTGGCGACGATCCACGTTTTCTCCTGGGCGCTGACGCAGCCGAGCGAGGACGAATACGACTTCTCGATGCTCGACGCGACGATCGAGCGGCTGCACAAGAACGGCGTCGGCGTTTGCCTGGCCACCGGCACGGGGGCGCATCCGGCGTGGATGGCGAAGCGTTATCCGGAAGTGACGCGGGTCGATTTTTACGGCCGCAAGCGGAAGTTCGGCGGACGCCACAACTCGTGCCCGAACAGCCCGGTGTTCCGGCATTACTCGGGGCTGCTCGCGGGCAAGCTGGCGGAGCGCTACAAAAACCATCCGGCGCTGCTGGTGTGGCACGTTTCCAACGAGTACGGCGGCTACTGCTACTGCGACAACTGCGCGGCGGCGTTCCGGAAGTGGCTGCAAAACCGCTACGGCACGCTGGACGCGGTCAACCGCGCATGGAACACCCGCTTCTGGGGCCATACGTTTTACGATTGGGACGAGATCGTGCCGCCGAACGCGCTCAGCGAAGAATGGGACGGCAACCGGACGAACTTCCAGGGCATCTCGCTCGACTACCGCCGCTTCATGTCCGACAGCCTGCTGGCTTGTTACCGCATCGAATACGACGCGATCAAAAAGCACACGCCGAACGTGCCGGTCACGACGAACCTGATGGGCTTCTATCCCGAGCTCGACTACTTCGAATGGGCGAAGCATCTCGACGTCGTCTCGTGGGACAACTATCCGGCGCTGGACACGCCGTTCAGCCGGACGGCGATGGCGCACGACCTGATGCGCGGGCTCAAGGACGGGAAGCCGTTCATGCTGATGGAGCAGACGCCGAGCCAACAAAACTGGCAGCCGTACAACGCGCTCAAGCGGCCGGGCGTCATGCGGCTGTGGAGCTACCAGGCGGTGGCGCGCGGCGCGGATACGGTGATGTTTTTTCAACTGCGGCGTTCGATCGGCGCCTGCGAGAAGTACCACGGCGCGGTCATCGAGCACGTCGGCCACGAGCATACGCGCGTGTTCCGCGAATGCGCGGAGCTTGGCCGCGAGCTGAAGCAGCTCGGCGACAAGCTGCTGGATTCCCGCCCGAACGCGAAGGTCGCCATCGTCTACGACTGGCAAAACCGCTGGGCGACCGAGCTGACGAGCGGCCCGACGGTCGCGCTCAAATACGCGGACGAAGTCTACAAATATTACGACGCCCTGTTCAAGCTCGGCATCCAGACCGACATGATCGGGGTGGAGGCGGACCTGTCGGGCTACGACATCGTCATCGCGCCGGTGCTGTACATGCTGCGGGACGGCTATGCGCAAAAGATCGAGTCGTTCGTGGCAGCCGGCGGCACCTTCGTGACGACCTTCTTCAGCGGCATCGTCAATGAGAACGATCTCGTCACGCTCGGCGGCTATCCGGGCGAGCTGCGCAAGGTGCTGGGCATCTGGGTGGAGGAGATCGACGCGCTATACCCGGACGCCCGCAACCAAATCGTCATGAAGGAAGCGGTCGGACCGCTCGCCGGCTCTTATGAATGCGGGCTGCTGTGCGACCTGCTTCATGCGGAAGGGGCGGAAGTGCTCGCCGTGTACGGCTCCGACTTTTACAAGGGAATGCCGGCGCTGACGGTCAACCGGTTCGGCCGCGGGGAAGCGTGGTACGTCGCCACGAGTCCGGACGCGCGGTTCATGATCGACTTGCTGGCCAAGCTGACCGCCGACAAGGGCGTCCGGCCGCTCGTCGCCAAGCTGCCGGAGGGCGTAGAGGCGTCGGAGCGGATCAAGGGCGGGAAATCGTACTTGTTCCTGCTCAATCACAACGCCGAAGAGGCGGTCGTCGAGCTGGACGGCCAAGGCGGCGTCGACCTGCTGACGGGTACGGCCGCTTCCGGAACCGTCCGCATCGGCGGTCGCGGCGTCATCATCGTGGAGCGGGAGGTTTGATCGGCACATGCTCAAGCTGCAATACAAAAAACCGGCTCGCGAATGGACCGAGGCGCTGCCGGTCGGCAACGGCCGGCTCGGGGCGATGATCTTCGGCGGCGTCGAGACGGAACGGCTGCAACTGAACGAGGACACCCTCTGGTCGGGCGGTCCGCAGGACGGCAACAACCCGCGCGCCAAGGAAGTGCTGCCGGAGGTGCGCCGGCTGCTCGCGGAGGAGAAGTACGCGGAGGCCGACCGGCTGTGCAAGGAGATGCTGGGGCCTTACACGCAGTCTTATCTTCCGCTCGGCAACTTGACGCTTGCGTTCGAGCACGGCGACGACGCGCGGGGGTACGGCCGCGAGCTGGATCTCGCAGGCGCGGTGTCGCGCGTGCGGTATGACATCGGCAGCGTTCGCTATGAACGCGAGGCGTTCGCTTCGTTCCCCGACCAGGTGATCGTCATCCGCCTGACGGCCAGCCGGCCGGGCGCGCTCAGCTTCGCCGCCCGGCTGGACAGCCCGCTTCGCGCCCGGACGGCGGCCGACGGCGATCGCCTCGTGCTGCGCGGAGAGGCGCCGGAGCACGTCGACCCGAACTACCGGTCGACGGACCGGCCGCTCATCTACGGCGAAGGGATGCGGTTCGCCGCCCGGCTGGCCGCTGTGCTCGAGGGCGGCCGCTGCGAGGTCGATGCCGGCGGCTTGTACGTCGCCGGAGCGACGGCGGTGACGCTCGTGCTCAGCGCGGCGACGAGCTTCAACGGCTTCGACCGCTCGCCCGTCCGCGAGGGCGCCGATGCGGACGCGCTGGCGGAGGAGAAGCTGCGCGCGGCGCTGGCGAAGCCGTACGAGCAGCTTCTCGCCGCACACCAGGCCGACTACCGCAGCCTGTTCGACCGCGTGGAACTGAAGCTCGGCGCTTCGCCGGCGCCGGCGGACATGCCGACCGACAAGCGGATCGCCGAATACGGCGCGAACGATCCGGGGCTCGTGGAACTGCTGTTCCAATACGGCCGCTACCTGCTCATCGCCAGCTCACGGCCGGGCACGCAGCCGGCCAACCTGCAAGGCATCTGGAACGACCGGACGCGCCCGCCGTGGAGCAGCAACTGGACGCTGAACATCAACGCCCAGATGAACTACTGGCCGGCGGAAACGTGCAACCTGGCCGAGTGCCACGAGCCGCTGCTCGACATGGTCGCCGAGCTGGCCCGGCGCGGCGCGGAGACGGCCCGCGTCAACTACGGCGCGCGCGGCTGGGTGGCGCATCACAACACCGACATCTGGCGGCAGACGGCACCGGTCGGCGCCTACGGCGAGGGCGACCCGGTGTGGGCGTTGTGGCCGATGGGCGGCGTCTGGTTGACGCAGCACCTGTGGGAGCGCTACGCGTTCGGCGGCGATGTGAAGTGGCTGCGCGAGAAGGCGTACCCGATTCTGAAGGAAGCCGCTCTGTTCTGCCTCGACTGGCTGATCGACGACGGCCGGGGGCGACTCGTCACCGCGCCGTCGACGTCGCCGGAGCACAAGTTCGTCCTGCCGGACGGCAGCGGGCTTGCCGGCGTCAGCCGCGCGTCGACGATGGACCTGTCGCTCATCTGGGAGCTGCTGGGCAACTGCATCCAAGCCGCCGAGACGCTCGGCGTCGATGCGGAATTCCGCGAGCAGCTGGCAAGCGCCCGGGAACGGCTGCTGCCGCTGCAGATCGGCCGGCACAGCCAGCTTCAGGAATGGTCCCGCGACTTCGAGGACGAGGACGTGCATCACCGCCACGTGTCGCATCTGTTCGGCGTCTACCCCGGCCGCCAGCTGACCGCAGACGGCACGCCCGAACTGTTCGCCGCGGCGCAGAAGTCGCTGGAGCGGCGCGGCGACGAAGGGACGGGCTGGAGCCTCGGTTGGAAAATCGGGCTGTGGGCGCGCTTCCGCGACGGCGACCGGTCCTGGGCGCTGCTCGCCAATTTGCTGCGCATCGTGAAGGAGAACGATGAAGTGTACCACGGCGGCGGCGTCTACCCGAACCTGTTCGACGCGCACCCGCCGTTCCAGATCGACGGCAATTTCGCGGCGACCGCCGGCATCGCCGAGGCGCTGCTCCAGTCGCACCAGGGCGTGCTGGAGCTGTTGCCGGCATTGCCGTCCGCCTGGCCGGAAGGCTCCGTGCGGGGGCTTCGGGCGCGCGGCGGCTTCGAGGTGGCGCTGCGCTGGTCCGACGGCCGGCTGGCCGGGGCGGACATCCTGGCGCTGCGCGACGCGCCGTGCGCCGTGCGGGCCGGCGGCCGCGTCGCCGTCGCTTGCGACGGAGCGCCCGTGCCGGCGGAAGCGGACGCGGACGGAACGGTGCGCTTCCGCGCTGAAGCGGGCCGCCGCTACGCGGTAACGCCGATACGCTGACGAGGAGCGGTGCCGCGCACCCGTCACCGAGGCGAACGGGGCCGAGCGTTCAGCGCCGCGGCGAAGCGGAGTGCCCCACGTCGCCGTGGCAAAGCGGAGTGCCCCACACTTCGCCGCGGCAAAACGGAGCGGCCCGCACGTCGTCGCGGCGCGGCTGGACCGCCAACCCATCGCTGCGCCTAGGCTGGGTCCCCCCCATCGCTGCGGCGAGGCTGGACCGCCCCGTCGCCGCGGCGAAGCGGAGCGGAGCGGCCCGCACGTGGCCGCGGCGAGCCCGGGGCCCGTTATTTTTTCAAGCAGAGGAGCGCGTTCTACATGACCAAAAGCAAATTCGTCTACACGCCGCCCGCGAACGGGTACCCGGAATGGAACAACAACCCGGACATTTTCCAATTGAACCGGCTCCCGGCCCATGCGGCCGTCATCCCGTACGAAACTTTGGAGCAAGCGTTGGCTGCAGAAGCGGAGAAGTCCGCCTGCTATATGTCGCTGAACGGCGTCTGGAAGTTCGCGTGGGCGGAAAATCCGGACAAGCGAATCCGCAACTTCTACGAAGTCGGCTTCGATCACAGCGGCTGGGCCGACATGTCGGTTCCGTCGCATTGGCAGTTCCACGGTTTCGATTACCCGCAATACACGAACATCAACTATCCGTGGATTCATCAGGAGGAACTTGAGCCGCCGTTCGCGCCCACCAAGTACAATCCGGTCGGCTCCTACGTGCGGACGTTCACGCTCCCCGGCGCCTGGGCCGGACGGCAGGTGCGCATCAGCTTCCAGGGGGTGGAGTCGGCCTTTTACGTGTGGCTGAACGGCGAGCTGGTCGGCTACAGCGAGGATACGTTCACACCCGCCGAATTCGACCTGACGCCTTATGTGCAGCCGGGCGAAAACAAGCTGGCGGTCGAAGTGTACCGCTGGTGCGACGCGAGCTGGCTGGAAGATCAGGACTTTTGGCGGCTGTCCGGCATTTTTCGGGACGTTTATCTGTATGCGCTTCCGGACGTGTTTGTGGCCGACTTTTTCGCCCATGCGGAGCTTGACGACCGTTATGAGGACGGACGGCTGCGCGTGGAAGCGACCGTCTGCGACTACTACGGCGCCGAAAAGGGCCAGGTGACGCTCAAGGCGCAGCTGTACCGGAACGGGCAGCCGGTGCTGCCGGAGCCGCTCGCGTTGGCCGGCCGGATCGGCGAAGACGGGACGCTTGCGCTGGACGGGGCCGTTCCGGTGCCGAAGCCGCTGAAGTGGAGCGCGGAGTTCCCGAATTTGTACACGCTCGTGCTGGAGCTGAAGGACGAGGCCGGCCGCCCGCTGCATCGGACAGGGTGCCGCGTCGGCTTCCGGCGGTTCGAAATCAAGGACGGCCTGATGCGGATCAACGGGGAGCGGATCGTGTTCAAAGGGGTGAACCGCCACGAGTTCTCCTGCGACACCGGCCGCGCGCTCGGCTATGAGGACATGGTCAAGGACATCCGGCTGATGAAAAGGTTCAACATCAACGCCGTCCGCACGTCGCACTACCCGAACCATCCGAAATGGTACGACCTATGCGACGAATACGGCTTGTACGTCATCGACGAGACGAATCTGGAGACGCACGGCAGCTGGACGGGAGGCCAGGACGAGAACGAAGAGGGCCGCACTGTTCCCGCCAGCAAGCCGGAGTGGACGGCCAACGTGCTCGACCGCGCCAACTCGATGCTGCAGCGTGACAAGAACCATCCGTCCGTCGTCATCTGGTCGCTTGGCAACGAATCGTGGGGCGGGGACAACTTCATCAAGATGCACGATTTCCTGCGCGAAAAGGACCCGTCCCGCGTCGTGCATTACGAAGGGGTGACCCAATGCCGCAAGTCGGATGCCGCGTCCGACGTCGAGAGCCAGATGTACACGAAGCCCGACGCGGTGGAGGCGTACGCGCTCGACCACCGCAAGAACAAGAAACCGTTTGTCCTGTGCGAATACAGCCACGCCATGGGCAATTCGTGCGGCGGCTTGCATCTGTACACGGAGCTGTTCGACAAATATCCGATCTTGCAGGGCGGCTTCATCTGGGACTGGGTGGATCAGGCGATCCGCACGACCGACGCGCAAGGCCGCTCGTACCTGGCGTACGGGGGCGACTTCGGAGAGTCGCCGCACGACGGCAACTTCTGCGGGAACGGGCTGCTCTTCGCGGACCGCACCGTGTCTCCCAAGCTGCACGAAGTGAAGGCGTGCTACCAGAACGTGCGGTTCACCGCCGAAGACGAGGCGGCGGGCCGGTTCCGGATCGGCAACAAGTTCCTGTTCGCCGATCTCGCCGACTTCCGCTTCGAATGGACGCTGGAAGCGGACGGGGAACGGGTCGGCAGCGGCGAGTTCGCCGTGTCGGCCGCTCCCGGCCGGGAGGCGGTCGTCGACCTGGCGGCGGCGTACCCGGCGGAACCGGAGCCCAGCCGGGAATATGTGCTCACGCTGAGCGCCCGGCTGCGGGAGAATACGCCGTGGGCCGAGGCGGGCCACGAGATCGCGTTCGGGCAGTTCGTGCTTCCGGTCGGCCGCGCCGTGCCGGTTCGTCCGGCAACGCCGCCGGCGCCGCTCGCGGTCGCAGCCGACGACCGCAGCCTGACGGCGTCGGGTGCGACGTTCGCCGTACGCTTCGACCGGACGACGGGCGACCTCGCGTCGTTCCGGGCGGACGGCGTCGAGCTGCTGAAGCAGCCGCTCGTGCCGAACTTCTGGCGCGCCTGCACAGATAACGACCGCGGCAACGGCCATCCCGAGCGCAATGGCGTCTGGCGGGACGCCGGACGCGACCGCCGTCTGCTCTCCTTCATCTGGGAGGAGACAGAAGGAGCGCTGACGGCGACGGCCGAATACGAGCTGCCGACCCGTCCGACCTCGGCTTGCACGCTGAGCTACCGCGTGACCGGCGCGGGCGAGGTGGACGTGCGCCTTCGCCTCGTGCCGGGGGACGGCCTGCCGTACTTGCCGGAGGTCGGCGTCCTGTTCGCAATGGACGCTTCCTTCGGCCTCCTGACGTGGTACGGCTACGGGCCGCACGAAAACTACTGGGACCGCAACAAAGGCGCGAAGCTCGGCCTGCACGAAGGAACGGTGAGCGGGCAGCTCGTTCCCTATTTGCGCCCGCAGGAGCAAGGGAACAAGACGGGTGTCCGCTTCGCTTCGATCGCCGACGCGTCCGGCCGGGGGCTGCGCATCGTCGGACGGCCCCGCGTGGAGCTGAACGTGCTGCCGTACGACCCGTGGGTGCTGGAAGCGCACGACCATGTGCACCTGCTGCCTGCGTCCGACCGGTCGGTCGTGCGGATCAACGCGAATCAGACGGGCGTCGGCGGCGACAACAGTTGGGGCGCTCGCCCGCACCCGCAGTACACGCTGTTCGCCAACCGCGTATACGAATTCGATTTCCGCCTCGCCGCTCTCCGCCCGTAAGGGAGACCATTTCCTCCGTCGGGCCGCTTTTTTCCCGTTGTGGTGCATAATCTTGCTTCCATGGAGGAAGGTTAGGAGAAGCGGGAGGTGGAAGGATGGAAGGAAACAAGGAGCAAGTCGTCGCCGTCCGCAAAAACGGGGACGGAGACATCGTCGAACTGAAGCTGTCTTCCGGCCAGGTCGTCGGCTACAAGGAAGCCCAGGCGATGGCCAAGGAAGGCCGGATCGAGAACGTCAACGTGTTCCGCGGTCGCGACGGCGACGAGCATTTGCGCTCGGATGCGGACGGCCGTCCGGAAAACAATCTGGACAACCTGCCGACGTTCTGACATGAGGCGCGGGAATCGCGCGGTATCGCCTCGGACCCAGGAGGCGTGCCGCGCGTTTTTTTTGGGCGGCCATGTTGTAAATACAAGTTTCGGAGAACTCATGGGTGAAAAGTGCGGTTTTGCCGGAAAAGGAGTTGAATTGTCCGTATGATCAGTGTAAAATCAAGTTGCCTTTATGTACGTACAAGTTTGATCGATTGAGGAGGAGTTCACGATGCTTTCATTGAAACCGTACGTTTTTTGGTTTGTGACCGGCAGCCAGCATTTGTACGGCCCGGAAACGCTTGACGAAGTGAACGCGCATTCTTCGGAAATCGCGCAAGGGCTTTCCGACGATGCCGCCATCCCGTTCCCGGTCGTCTTCAAGCCGGTCGTGACGACGCCGGAGGAAATCCGGGCCATCTGCATGGCCGCCAACGCGGACGAGCATTGCGCCGGCATCATCACCTGGATGCACACGTTCTCCCCGGCCAAGATGTGGATCGCCGGCCTCGCCGAACTGCGCAAGCCGCTGCTCCATCTGCACACGCAGTACAACCGCGATATTCCGTGGGACACGATCGACATGGACTTCATGAATACGAACCAGGCGGCGCACGGCGACCGCGAGTACGGCTTCATCGGGGCGCGCATGGGCATCGCCCGCAAGGTGGTCGTCGGCCACTGGGAAGATAAGGCCGTACGCCGGCGCATCGGCGCCTGGACGCGCACCGTGGCGGCTTTCAACGAGAGCCGCGCGCTGAAGGTCGTGCGCTTCGGCGACAACATGCGGCAGGTGGCGGTAACCGAAGGCGACAAGGTGGAGGCGCAAATCCAATTCGGCTGGTCGGTCAACACGCACGGCGTCGGCGATCTCGCGGCTTACGTGCGGCAAGTGCCGGACGCGGATGTCGAGCGGCTGCTCGGGGAGTACGCCGAGCGCTACGAGATCGAGGAAGCGGGCCGCTCCCCGGGTCCGGTGCGCGACGCGATCGCCTATCAAGCCCGGCTGGAACTGGCGCTCAAGCGGTTTCTCGACGAGGGCGGATTCACTGCGTTTACGACGACGTTCGAGGACTTGCACGGGCTGGAGCAGCTTCCCGGCCTCGCAGTGCAGCGGCTGATGGAGCAGGGGTACGGCTTCGCCGGCGAAGGCGACTGGAAGACGGCTGCGCTGACCCGGCTGCTCAAGATCGTCGCCGACGGCGCCGGCACCTCGTTTATGGAAGACTACACGTATCATTTCGAGCCGGGCAACGAGCTCGTGCTCGGCGCCCACATGCTGGAGGTGTGCCCGACGCTGGCGGAGTCGAAGCCGCGCATCGAAGTGCATCCGCTCGGCATCGGCGGCAAGGCCGACCCGGCCCGCCTCGTGTTCAACGGCCGTCCGGGCGATGCGATCAACGTTTCGATCGTCGACATGGGCAGCCGGTTCCGCATGATTATCAACGAAGTGCAGGGCGTCAAAGTGGAGCGGGCGATGCCGAAGCTCCCCGTCGCCCGGGTGCTGTGGAAGCCGCAGCCCTCGTTGCACGAAGGAGCGGAAGCCTGGATTCTCGCCGGCGGCGCCCACCACACCGTCTACTCGCTTGTCGTCACAACCGAGCAGATGCTCGACTTCGCCGAAATGGCCGGCATCGAAGCGGTCGTTATCGACAAAGACACGAACCTGCGCACGTTCAAGAACGAGCTCCGCTTCGGTCAAGTCGCCTGGGCTCGCCGCTAACCGCACTTCCCCCGCAGCCGGTCTTTTCCGCTGCGGGGTTTTTCTCCAACACTTCCGATCGTCGGTCTAGGGCCTAGCTGTGCGCTCTCCTCTCTTTTCTCCGAAATCCCGTTCGCTCAGGCGGCTGCCCAAGTGCAGGCGCCGACGTTCCCAAGCGATTTTCGTCGAAATCCCGCTCGTTCAGGCCATGCCGCTTCGTCCCGCTCACGTTGCTTTTCGCCGAAATCCCGTTCGCTCAGGCTGCCCAAGTGCCGGCGCCGGCGTTCCCAAGCGCTTTTCGTCAAAATTCCGATCGCTCAGGCCATGCCGCTTCGTCCCGCTCACGTTGCTTTTCGCCGAAATCCCGTTCGCTCAGGCAGCCCAAGTGCAGGCGCCGACGTTCCCAAGCGCTTTTCGTCGAAATCCCGTTCGCTCAGGCTATGCCGCTTCGTCCCGCTCACGTTGCTTTTTGCCGAAATCCCGTTCGCTCAGGCTGCCCAAGTGCCGGCGCCGGCGTTCCCAAGCGCTTTTCGTCGAAATTCCGCTCGCTCAGGTCTCGGGCCTAGCTGCGCGCTCTCCTCTCTTTTCGCCGAAATCTCGTTCGCTCAGGTTGCGCCGTCTGCGGACTTGGGGGGACCTTTTCGCTGATTTGTTTTGGTATTCCAGACGACCCTTTCGTTTGTTCAGGGGGCGGATCGATCCTCATTCGACATGAAGCGCGACGACTACCGGCACTGCTGTTCGTTCAAGCGGTCTCCTGAGCAAAGGGGATATCGGCGTAAAGCTGGACGAATGGCGTAAGCGGTTGCCAAGAGCCGAAGCTATCCAGCGAGGACGAGCGGCGGGAAAAGCCGACTGAGCGAAGGGGATATCGGTGTAAAGCGGGCGAACAGCGTGAGCGGCTGCGAAGAGCCGAAGCTACCCGATGTGGACGAGCGGGGGAGGGGGGGAAAGGCCGACTGAGCGAAGGGGATATCGGTGTAAAGCGGGCGAACAGCGTGAGCGGCTGCGAAGAGCCGAAGCTACCCGATGTGGACGAGCGGGGGAGGGGGGGGAAAGGCCGACTGAGCGAAGGGGATATCGGTGTAAAGCGGGACGAATGGCGTGATCGGCTGCAAAGAGACCGAAGCGAAGGGATGAGGACGAGCGGGGGGAAAGGCCGACTGAGCGAAGGGGATATCGATCACAAGCCGGTGGGACAAGAACGACGGGGAGGCAAGCTTGAGCGGGGGCGAGCGTAAAGCGAACGGGATTGCTTGCGGGGTCCATGTCGCGCCAGGATTTCAACGCATGGAACGGGGAGGGGCATGCGTGGTGCCGGCGCGGGCGGTTGGCGTCCTTGGCCGCCTCTTGATAAAATAGGAGCAAGCCTCGGGCTTGCCCGCGGGCGTTCGCCGGGAGATCGCGGCGGGCGGCGTATCCGGCCGGTTGTCTTTTTTGGCCGGAGGCGCAACTTTTGCGGGAATTCGCTGTATGTATGAGCGATGCGCCGGAAGAGCGGCTGCGGCAAACGCGAAGGGAGGGGGAGACGAATGGCGCGATCGAGATTCCGCTCGCATCGCCCGATCGATGTGAACGACGATCCGAACATTTTCGCTCCCGTATTTTACGTCTTGTGCGGGACGACGGTGCTCTGCGTGCTGATGCTGGCGATCCGCACGATCCGTCTGGATTCGGGCGGCTATCATTTCTTGCTGTGGAATCTGTTTCTCGCCTGGCTGCCGCTCGTTGCGGCGATGCTAGCCGTCGGCGCGGCCCGCCGGTTGCGCGGCGCGCTGCTGGGGCCGGCGCTGTTCGTGTTCGGAGCAGCCTGGCTGCTGTTGTATCCGAACGCTCCGTATTTGACGACCGATCTGATTCACCTGATCAGCGATTCCGCCTACCATTGGAGCACGAGGGAGCAGTCCGTTCTCGTCTGGTACGATTTGATCGTCTTTTTCCTGTTCTCGTGGTGCGGCTTGCTTCTCGGCTATTTGTCGATGCTGTACTTCCACTTGCTGGTCCGCCGCTTCGCGGGCGGGTTCGCCGGGTGGCTGTTCGTGGTCGTCGTTTCGTTCCTCGGCGGATTCGGCGTCTACTTGGGGCGGGTGATCCGGCTCAACAGTTGGGACGCAGTGTTCAGCCCGTTCCGCCTGATCGAGGGCGTGCAGTCGGGACTGGACGGCCGGGGAGCAAAGTTCACGCTGCTGTTCGGCATGCTCATTCTGATCGTCTATTTGTCGTTGTCCAGCCTGCGGGGCCTTGGGGCGGCGAAACCGGACACGCCTGACGCGAAGGCGGCTTGACCGGCGAAAATGCGACTTGCGGAACCATGACGAACGAACCCGCGTATGGGATAATGATGAAAAGGCGAAATCCCGACAACCGGGCCGTCGGCATATGGCTGGCGATAGCGGTTGCGGGGAGGAGGGTTGTGCTGATGAGCTTTTTGAAAAAATTGACGGAAACGGTGAGCAAGGGCGTCTCGACGGCCACCGAGAAAGCGCAGCAAACGGTTGAAATTACGAAGCTGCATACGCAAATTTCCAGCAAGCGCAAAGAGATCGAGAAGCGGTACGCGCAGATCGGCGAAGCCGTCTACGAGGCGTACCTGGCCAAAGATTTGTCCAAGGCGGAAGCGGCGATCCTTCCCGAATGCGAGGCGATCTCCGGGCTGCGCAAGGAGATTGCGGGGCTGGAGGAACGGATTCGCGAGCTGCGCAACGAGAAGGAGTGCGTCTGCGGCCAGACCGTTCCGTACGAGACGAAGTTCTGCCCGTCGTGCGGCCGCAAGTTCGAATTTCCCGAGCCGGTGACGCCCGAAGTGCTTCCGGATCAATCGGAAGCGCCGGCGCCGGAAGCCGCGCCGGAAGAAGCCGCAGTCGTCGAAGCGGAAGCCCGGGCCGTGTGCGCGGAATGCGCGGCGCCGCTCGCGGCGGACGCCCGCTTCTGTCCGGAATGCGGCCATTCCGTCGGCGCCTGAGCCGCCGGGCCGTTCCTTTCGCAGCCGTCGTTCCCTCTGATGGGGATCGGCGGCTGCTTTTATTTTCGCGGGAGCGCTGCCCGCGGCTTACGGTTTCGGTTCCCTCACGCTCGCCCTGCCGGCCAATCCGCTCTGCCCTCTTCCTCGCGCGAAGTTCGCTGTCGAGCTCGAATCTTTTCGCAAATAAGTAAAGACATTTTGTAAGGAATGTTATAAAATATGACATATAAAAAACAAGTTGCAGTGATTTTTCGGGAATTGTTATGAATCATTACACTTTAAACCGAGTTCGACTTTGAACTGTCCGAGGAGGTATTGTGATGTCTGCCATCCCGCGTAAAGATTCTGCTCCTGGTTCGCTTCCCGGTTTTTCCGCTTTACCGGTTGCAGGCGATGAGGCGGCCCGGTTATCCGATCTGCATATACGCATCCAACGGTTGTCTCGGCGGCTGCTTGAGGGCGGCGGCTTGCACGCCTTTCTGGACGAGATGGAGGCGCTGGTCGGCGAACCGGCGGCCATCGTCCGCGAGCCGGACCACATCTGGCTGTCGGCCGGATTGCGCTCGGGGGAGCCGGACAAGGAACGGCAGCAATTGCTGCAGGCGCTGCCGACAGTCGTTGCCGGAAGGAAGCCGGGGAGCGGGTTCGTCTCGCTGTCCGGCGACCGGCGGGCGTTCGCCTGCCCGATTCCCAACGCCGGCGGCAAGCGGGCGGGCCTCGTCCTGCTGGAGCGGCGTGTGCCGCTCGACCGGCTCGACATCGCCGGCGCGGAGCGGCTTGCGCCTCTGGTCGGACTGGAACTAGCGAACATCGAGGCGGTGCGCGAAGTCGAGAGCAAATACTTGGACCGGTTCCTGCACGATTGGCTGACGGGCAAGATCGTCACCGAGAACGACTGGAAGCTGCGGGCGGAGGTGTGCGGCTGCGTGCTGCCCGAACGGGTGAAGCTGTGCGCGGCGCTGGTCGGCTTCTCCGGTCCGGCGCCGTCCGCGGAGCGGCTCCGGGAGCTGGCGCGCACGCTGCGGTCGGAGCGGCTTCGGCCCGTCGAGTCGCTGCTTGCCGTACCGGTCGGGACAGACCTGGTGCTGATCGTCCCTGTGCCGGCGGCGCCTGCGGAGCCGCCGGCCGAAGACCCCGCCGCCGCGGCGATCCGCCGGCTGCCGGGTGAGCTCCGCCCGCTGGTCGGAGATCCGGGGCTGCGCCTGTTCGCCGGACGGCCGGTCGAGCGTCCCGAGCAGCTGCCGGGAAGCTTGTCCCAGGCGAGGCGAGCCCGCCAGGTGTCGGAGGTATGCGGGATGGAGGGAGATGCCGTCACGTACGACCGGCTGGGTGTTTATTCGCTGCTCTACCTCATTCCTCCGGGCGAGGAGCGGGAGCAGTTCCTGCAGCGGTTCTCGCTGCCGCTGCTTAAGGCCGACCGCCGCGGCGGCGGCAGGCTGACGGAGACGCTGGAGATGTATTTCCGCTGCAACGGCAACATCAAACTGACGAGCGAGCGGCTGTTCGCCCATTACAATACGGTCGTCTACCGCCTGGACAAAATTCAGCACATCCTGGGCGTTTCGCTGGACGACCCGGAGGACCGGCTGCAACTGCAGCTGTCGCTCAAGCTCGGGCAAATTGCGCCGGGAACCGGCGACATGAACGGAAGTGCCGACAAGTAAAGGCCGGGCGGACAGCCCGGCCTTGCGCTTACGGTTGCAAGCGTACGAAGTTCGGCAAAAAAGGCGGGCCGTCCCGAAAGGCTCGCGCGAACCTTTGCGGAACAGCCTCCTCAAGCAGGGGTGCCGGGATGTGTCAGTACCAAACGGCGCGAAGAATGATGACCAGCAGGATGAAGAGGACGAGCGCGAATGCGGCCGCTCCCATTCCGCCCCCGTACGGAGCGCAACCGGCGGCGGCGCCTGCAACCGGGTAACCCATCGTGCAACCCTCCCGAATCGATGGTTTGTGATGTCGGATCACAATGACAGCATATGCGCGGAGGGCTGCCGTTCCTGTGCGTTTATACCGGCCGGAGCGGTTTCCGGCGCGAAAATCAGCGAACGTCCCGGCCGACCGGCGCGTGTTCGCTGAAATGGCGGATGTCGACGATTCTCGATTCCGCGACGTGCGGCCCGCCGCCGTTGCCGAACCTGGCGAGGCAGGAGTTGGAGAGGCCGATCGCATGAAAGGTGCCGATGCGCAGAGGCCCCTTCGCGGAATCGGAAAAGAAGGCGACCGGCGGTTTGCGGGAGGGTACGAGATGAGGCAGATGGAACAGAGGGAAGGCGGCGAACGACAGTTCATCCCCGCTGAAGTTCGGCTTCTCCCGCTGCAAAGCCAGCACCCTGCTGCGCAGCAAGGCGGAATCGGCGGTGTCGCCGAATTGCAGGACGGAAGAAGCCGACAGCGTGGTGAACACGACGTTGCCGGCGTAGGTTACGCGGCCGCGGGTCGGCATCTTATTCCTCTTCTTCCGGCAAAGGCGGCAGCGGTACGAGCGGGCCGACGATAACGGATTCGGGCGGCGTATCGAAATAAGAGTACAGGACGACGGATTCCGTGTCGCCGAGCAGCAGCGCGGAAGCGCTGGCGACGCCTTGGATCTTCATGGCGCCGACGGTGACCGGTCCGTTCTGCACATTCATCGCAAACGGTGCGCTCAAGTCGATGGATCCTCCTTGCCGATATGGGGAAGTTGAAAGTTCCTAAGATAGTTCGACAGCGCGATCCGCACGTCCCGGCCCGTCTTGTCGAGCACCGTCCGCCGCCATTGCCGACGCTCATCGACGGACCCGTTCGCCGGGAAGGGGGCGGTGCGGGCGTAATAATGAACTCGCGGACCGAGCTGCGCGCGAATGTCGGCGACGATCAGGCGCCGGTGCTGTTCGTCCAGTTCGACCCCCATCTGTCCGCACAGGGATTGCAGCAGCGCCGCCCCGTTCCGGTCGAAGTCGGCGAATGCCTCCTGCTGCAAGGCGCGGATCGCCAGCGCCGCGTCCGTTCCGCCGGGCGCAGAAGCGCCGGGGGCGGCTGCCGCCCCGGAGCCGGGAACGGGAGAGGCGCCAAGGGCCGAGGCGGAGCCGGGAACGGGTGCCGCCCCGGAGCCGGAAACGGGAGCGGGGCCGGGGACCGAGGCGGAGCCGGGAACGGTTGCCGCCCCGAAGCCGGGAACCGGAGTCCCGCCTTCGGGCGCTTCCGCCTTCGGGACGGTCCACATGCCCGGCGCGGGCACTTCGAAGGAGCCGACGTCCTTCATCGCCTGGGGCGACAGCCCGATGTTGAGCGTGCCGTCCAGCCGGGACACTTTCAGTTGATCGAAGTGATATTCCACATGGAGCGGCGGCTTGCTTTCCAGCTCGGCCAATTTCTTTTCCGCTGTATCCAGCCTCTCCTCCAGTTCTTTCAGCTTGCGTTCGAGCGCCTGCACCGCATCCGTCCACGATGGACCGTTCGGCGGGGCGCCGTATTCATACCAAGGATCGTTCATCTTTTCCACTCCTTAGGCCGGACGGGGGGCCGGCCGCGTTACGTGGAGCTGGGATTCGGAAAAGGCACCAGCGACAGCGCGCCCGACTCTTCCGCCGAAACTTGCGCGGTTCCGAGCTGCGGAACCGGTCCGGTGAAGCCGCCCGTATTGAACAGCTGGGACAGCGACTGGATGCTTCCGGCGCTGCCGATCTGCAGGACGGACGAATTGCTGACCGAATCGACGCGAAGCTGGTTGATCGTGATTTGCTGATGGATGTTCCACTGAATCATACGACACCGCCTGCGGCTGAATTGACCGGAGCCGAATCGGCATCTGCGACATCGGGGTCGTTCGTGTTCGTTGCGTTGATGCCGTTGTTGGAGACGGGCAAGTCGCCAGTCAGAAACGATCCGGCGCCGGAATACGTTTTGGAGGAACTGGTCGGGCTGATTTGGATACAGTCCCCGAAATGAACGACCGCACTCGTGCCCATGTTCAAAACTTTGACGGCTCCGACGATGCATGGCATAGGGATGACGACTCCTTTTCCGTGAGTCTTGCTGCATAGTATGAAGGCGATCGCCCATCGGTTCGTCTTTTGCCGCCTTCCCTACCGGCACAGGAGGCGCAAGCCCGGCATAAGCTGGAGCAGCGACTGCGGAGAGGGTGCTCACATGAGTTCGTTTTTCGACAGCGGTCCGCTGCCGGACTTCAAGGAAATTCAGAAATGGCTGGGCCGCGACTTCCCCTGGAAGCTGGCGGACCGCTGGCGGCGCGCCCAGGACCATTCCTGGCTGGACCGTTACGTTCGCGACGTGTTGACCAAGGTCGGCCTGCAAGGAAGCGATCCCGTCTGGCTGCGGGCCCGTGCGGTCAAAGGGGAAAAGCACGTGACGGTGACGCTGTATCCGAGCGGGGACGTCTCCGAGCGGGATTTGCGGCTGTTCGCCACTTCCGACCGGCTCCGGGTGACCGAAGCGGGAGGGGAGCGCAGGAAGATCGTTCGTTTTCCTTGCCTGGTTTACCCCCGCTCGGGCAAGGTGCTGCGCAAGAACGGCAAGCTCGTCGCCCGATTCCGCCGGCGGCGCCCGGGACGCGACGAAGTGGAATTGTTCATTCAACCTTGAATCCGTTATAATACGAGAGAGATAGGCTGTCCGACCCGGTCTTGAGAGAGGGGCGGCGGCAAGCGGTCAAGGGAGGACTATCTTTTGGAGATTACCGACGTGTCCAACGTCTCCCCCGGTCTCTTCGTGACGGGGGTCGTCTTTATTTTGCTGATCGGATCGCTGCTCAGCCTGGGCGTGCTCAGCTTTTTCCAGCATCATAAGCGCCGCGGCATCTTCTATCTCATCGGATCGGTGCTGTCGTTTGCCGTTATGCTCTGGGTGATCGATCGCTGGTTTGCGTAAAACGGCGCGCAGTCGCGGAGGGGAACGATCCGCCCGCCGCGACTTCCCTTTGTCGGAATTTCCTTTGCGAACGAACGCAACTTTTGGGCCGCCCGTACGTTAAAGTAGGGACTGATTGATCAGTTCTTCATTCGCCCTACTTTATTCGTACTAAGGAGATGCCCTCATGAAAAAAGCTTTATCCCTGCTTCTGCTCCTGGCTCTGATGTTCCCCGCGGGGGCGTTCGCCGGCACATCCGGCGACGGGGCCAACACCCTTATCCTCTACAAAAATTCGAAGAAGGTCACCTTGAACGGAACGGACGGCCAAGCTGCCCAGCCGACCGTTTACTCGGGGGGTTCCGCCTACGCGGCGCTCAGCACGCTGGCCGCCCGATACGGATATGTCGTCCGCTACGACGCCTCCACGAAAGAGTCGATCGTGACGACCGAAGATCAGGAAATTCGCTGGAAGATCGGCGTTTCCGCCTATACGGTCAACGGCCAGACGGTTCCGTTCGCCGGCGCGCCCTTTTCGACCAAGGGCAGTCTGATGATCCCGGTGCGGGCGTGGGCGACGGCCACCAATTCGTCTCTGTCCGCCGCCGGCGGCGCCATCACGCTCAAGTGGCAGCCGATCCTGCACCCGACCGCCGACTTTACGGTCGAGCCGGCGGAAATTTATGCGACCCAAACGACGGTCACCTATGTCAGCCATTCCGCCAACGCTTCCGCCATTGTGAACGAGAGATGGGAAGGCAACGAGACGGTGTTCGCCGAGCCGGGGCTCCATACGATCACCCGTTGGGTGCAGAACGCGGCGGGCGAATGGAGCGATCCGTATTCCGTCACGATCAACGTTCTGCCGCCCAACCAGCCGCCGCAGGCGCTGTTCGCCACCGACAAGGATACGTACAAGATCGGGGAACCGATCCAGTATATCGATCAGTCGACCGACGACGAGAACGCGATCGTGTCGACCGAATGGAGCAACAACAAGCCCGCGTTCTTCACGCCGGGGCCGCAGCTCGTCAGCCTGACGGTCACCGACAAGCACGGCCTGACGTCGACGTACGAGAAGACGATTCAAATCAGCGATCAGATCATGTACACTCAGCTTCAGTTCGACGAGAAGTTCACGCCTCCCGGAGAGAAGTACGACATCGACGGTCCCGACGTGCTGGGCTATACGCTCGTTCCGTATACATACACGGTGTCCGACCGCGCTCTGATCGCTTCGAACAGTCCCGAGGTGCTCACGAAGGAAGGCATTCTGTACCGGGATACGATGAACGGAGACTTCCGTCTGTTCCTGTATCACCAGAACTCGACTTCGAAGCCGATGTCGATCTATTTGGCGGCGACGAACGAAGGCTATGATTATGCGACGGTCAGCCTCGGCTCTGCCGGCCAAGCCGGTCCGAACTCGTTCGGCCTGTGGACCGGCAAGCTCGCTTCGGAGCGCTATCTCGAATCGCGGGCCACGGGCGAGACGAAGCTGACGACGCTCGCACCCGGCGAGACGCAACTGATCATGCCGGAGCTCGGCAGCGCGCCGCTGAAACAGAACGATGTGTTTTCGGCGTATGCCGACCTGAGCACGACGGCACCGGTCAAGTTCACGCTGTTCGCCGTATACCAGGACGGCCGCGATCCGCTTGACGCGCTGTCCAAGTTCGGCAACCTGCCGCGGGACGGGAAGCACATTCGCGGCACGTTCCAGGGCGCCGACCGCGAGGTTCAGGTCGACACGACGCTGGGCGGAGAGCCGCAGCGCATTGTGTTCGGCGACCATAAGAACGATCCGGCGCTGGACGGCCGTGATATGCTGAACGGCGTTTACGAGAACAACTGGGGTAACTTCGGCGTCGTTTACCATATGACCGTCCGCGTGAAGCCGAATACGCTCATCGCCGTGAATGCGCGCGGCGGCGTCTATTCCGGGGTGTTCAAGGTGAACGATAATGCGGTCATGGTGTCCAATTCCAGCCTGCTGCAAAACCCGAACCAGGCTTGCGTGCTATACCGGACGGGATCGTATGAAGAAGTGGTGGAACTCAGCTTCATGACGGCGCTCGGCTCGAACCTGCCGTTCAACATCATCTTCCTGCCGCTGCCTCAGCCCGCATCCTGATCGTCCGCCTTCCAACCGGCCGCTTCCGTGGGGACTGCCCCCGGAGGCGGCTTCTTCGTTGGCGGCGCCGGCTTCCTCGGTCGTTTTGTTGCCCCGGACGCTCCGGCGTCGTGTTTCTCCGCCCTTCCGCCGAAATCCCGTTCGCTCAGGGTGGCCGTCCCGGCCCTGTGTTTCTCCGCCTTTTCACCGAAATCCCGCTCGCTCAGGGGGTGGCCGTCCCGGCCCCGAGTTTCTCCGCCTTTTCGCCGAAATCCCGCTCGCTCAGGTTAGGTGCTTCGGCGTCACGTTTCTCCGCCTTTTCACCGAAATCCCGCTCGCTCAGGGGGTGGCCGTCGGGAAGGGGATCCTGAGGGAAGGGGATTTCGATGAAAAGTTTGAAAAGTTACACAAGCCTCATGGCGGTCTGCCAGTTTTGAGAGAAATCCACGCCAAAGTTTCAATAGAAAGCCCGCAAGTTTCGATGGGAAGCCCAACTGGAGGAACAGGAGAAGGCCGACGGGTACCGGACGGACGAAAAGCAAGAGGGCTGGTCCCGGACAGCCCGTGATGCCGCCGTCGATGATGCGGTTGGGGACGAGGAACAGCTCCCGCGCGGCGGCCATCATGACGGCTCCGGTCGTGCGAAACGCAAATTTCGCGAAGGTGTTCAGCGTCGTGCTGTTGCGGTGTTGTTGCAGCAAGATGCGTTTTTCCTCCTCTCGCCTTTGCGGAGGAATCGGCTCTCAGCGTTGTTTGCCGCAATTCTCCATTTTATTCCGTCCGTCCCGCCCGGATTTGACGTTTGCGCCGCAATGGAGCATCATAGAAGAAAACGAACCGTCATACGGGAGGCGCTTAAGCCATGCTGATGCGAAGCGCCCTGCAAGCGCCGATTCGCTTCTACCGCACGTTCATCTCGCCGCTCAAGCCGCCGACGTGCCGCTTTCTGCCCACCTGCTCGGAATACGCGCTGGAGGCGATCGAAGTGCACGGCGCAGCGAAAGGGGCCTACCTGGCGGCCAAACGAATTTGCAAGTGCCATCCGTTCCATCCGGGCGGGTTCGACCCCGTTCCGCCCCGCAAGGAGCGCAAGCCGAAGGGCGGGGGACGGACCGCTTGACGAAGGCAGCCGGTTTCCGGTATAGTGGGTCCAACAGGCACGAACCATATCCTTCCGATGAAGGGATGAGTACGAAGCAGGTCTGTTCCAGAGAGCCGGCGGCCGCTGCGAGCCGGTACAGCCCCCTTCCGAACATGGTCCCGGAGGATTCTGCTTCGAACGGCTTCGCTCCGCGCGGGCGAAGGCGCAAGGGGGAGACGCGGTTCCGGCGTTAGCGGACGAACCGGCGAGCTGGCCGGTGGAATGAGCCTTTGTCCCGGCGGGACGGAGGGAAATTGGGTGGTACCGCGTGAGCTGTGGCTCTCGTCCCATACGGACGGGGGTCTTTTTTGTTTATCACTGTAAAAAAAGGAGCCGTGAACGTTCATGACGGAGCGCAAGACGTTTTATTTGACGACGCCGATCTACTACCCGAGCGACAAGCTGCACATCGGACATGCGTACACGACGGTCGCGGGCGACGCGATGGCCCGCTACAAGCGGCTGCGCGGCTACGAGGTGCGGTATTTGACCGGCACCGACGAACACGGCCAGAAGATCGAGCGGAAGGCCAAGGAGGCGGGCAAGACGCCGCAGCAGTTCGTCGACGACATCGTGCACGGCATTCAGGAGCTGTGGCGCAAGCTGGAAATTTCCAACGACGACTTCATCCGCACGACGGAGCCTCGGCACAAGCAGGCGGTCGAGCGCATTTTCGCCAAGCTGCTGGAGCAGGGGGACATCTACAAAGGCTCGTACGCGGGCTGGTACTGCACGCCGTGCGAATCGTTCTTCCTGGAGCGCCAGCTCGTGGACGGGAAGTGCCCGGACTGCGGCCGCCCCGTCGAGTGGGTGGAGGAGGAGAGCTACTTCTTCCGGATGAGCAAGTACGCCGACCGGCTGCTCGCCTATTATGAGGAAAATCCGGCGTTCATCCAGCCGGAATCGCGCCGGAACGAGATGATCAACAACTTCATCAAGCCGGGGCTGGAAGATCTGGCGGTGTCGCGGACGACGTTCGATTGGGGCATTCCGGTGCCGGGCGATCCGAAGCACGTCATCTACGTGTGGATCGACGCGCTGTCCAACTACATTACGGCGCTCGGCTACGGTTCGGACGACGCCTCGCCGTACGAGAAGTTCTGGCCGGCCGACGTGCACCTGGTCGGCAAGGAGATCGTCCGCTTCCACACGATCTATTGGCCGATCATGCTGATGGCGCTCGGCCTGCCGCTGCCGAAGAAGGTGTTCGCGCACGGCTGGCTGCTGATGAAGGACGGCAAGATGTCCAAGTCGAAGGGCAACGTCGTCGACCCGGTCAAGCTGATCGACCGCTACGGCCTCGACGCGCTGCGCTATTACTTGCTGCGCGAGGTGCCGTTCGGGGCGGACGGCACGTTCACGCCGGACAACTTCGTGGAGCGAATCAACTTCGATCTGGCCAACGACCTCGGCAACCTGCTGAACCGGACGGTGGCGATGATCGAGAAGTACTTCGGCGGCGAGATTCCTTCGTACGGAGCGGTGCGGACGCCGTTTGACGACGAACTGGAGCGGGCGGCCTCGGAGATGATGGCGAAAGTAGAGGCGGCGATGGAGAACATGGAATTTTCCGTCGCGCTGGCGGCGATCTGGGCGTTCGTCAGCCGCACGAACAAATATATCGACGAGACGAAGCCGTGGGCGCTCGCCAAGGAAGAGGCGCAGCGCGGCGAGCTCGCCTCGGTCATGGGCCATCTGGCGGACGCGCTGCGCATCGTCTCGATCGTGCTGCAGCCGTTTCTGACGCATACGCCGCGGCGCATCTGGGCGCAGCTCGGCCTGAGCGAAGGGGAGAGCACCGCCTGGGAGAGCGCCCGCACGTTCCGGGGCATTCCGGAAGGGACGCGCGTCGTCCGCGGCGAGCCGCTGTTCCCGCGGCTGGAGATGGCGGACGAGATCGCCTGGATCGCGGAGTCGATGGGCGGCGGGGCCGCGGCGGAAGCGGGGGCGAACGCGTCCGCTGCAGCGGCGGAGGCCACGGCGGCCGCTTCGTCCGCCGCCGCCGCGGCCGGCCCGCAAGCCGGCGCCGCGCCGGGCGCAACGGCCGCCGCTGCGGCAGTCGAGCGCAAGGAGGAGATCGGCATCGACGAGTTCGCCAAGATCGAGCTGCGCGTCGCCCAGGTGACCGCCTGCGAGCCGATTCCGAAGGCGGATAAGCTGCTCAAGCTGCAGCTCGACCTCGGCTTCGAGACGCGGCAGGTCGTCTCCGGCATCGCCAAGTACTACAAGCCGGAGGAGCTCGTCGGCCGCAAGGTCATTTGCGTCGTCAACCTGAAGCCGGTCAAGCTGCGCGGCGAATGGTCGCACGGCATGATTCTCGCCGCCTCCGAAGGAGAGGCGCTGACGCTGGCCACCGTCCCGGACGGCATGCCGAACGGGGCGATCGTCAAGTAAGAGCGCCCGGGCCCGATCTTCGCCCGCCTTGCCGGAACCCTTCCGGAAGGCGGGCTTTTGCGCGCCGCGCGGCGGCGCGGCGATTGACAGCGGGGGCGGCGGCGCGGTATACTCCAAAGCGTAATTCATACGATTTACGCGAGGTTGTGAGATGTTGAGGAGGAAGCTGGCGGCTTTGCTGCTCCTGCCGTTGGCGGCCGCGGCGCTCGGCGGCTGCGGCAACGGGGAAGAGGCGCACGTGGCGGGGAAGGTGAACGTCGTGACGACGTTTTACCCGCTATATTTTTTGGCGGAAGCAATCGGCGGCGACGATGCCCACGTGGTCGACCTGATCCCGGCCGGCGTCGAGCCCCACGACTGGACGCCGAAAAGCCGGGACCTGCAAGCGGTGAGCAAGGCGGAGCTGTTCGTATACAACGGCGCGGGACTGGAAGGTTGGGTCGACGACTTCCTGAAAGGGATCGGCAACGGGCCGAAGACGGTGGAGGCGAGCCAGGGCATCGAGCTGCTCACCGGCAATCCGGAAGCGGACGAGGACGCGGCGAAGGCGGGAGCGGCCGACGACCGCGGCGTCGATCCGCATACGTGGGTGAGCCCGAAGTCGATGATGCGGATGGCGTCCAACGTTCACGACGCCTTCGTCGCTGCCGACCCGGCGCACAAGGCGGATTACGACGGACGGTACGGGGAACTGATCGGCAAGCTGCAGGCGCTGGATCAGGCGTACGCCGAAGGGCTGGCGCACGTCGCCAGGCGCGAGATCGTCGTCTCGCATCAGGCGTTCGGCTATCTGTGCCGGGATTACGGGCTGAAGCAGGTTCCGATCATGGGCCTCTCGCCCGACGCGGAGCCGCGCGCCCAGGATTTGCTTGGCATCGCCGACTTCGTGAAGGAAAGCGGCGCCAGGACGATTTTTTTCGAAGAGCTCGTCTCGGACCGGCTGGCGAAGACGCTCGCCGCCGAAGCGGGCGTCGGGACCGATGTGCTCAACCCCGTCGAAGGGCTGACCCCGGCGGAGCAGCAAGCGGGGGACGACTATTTCTCGATCATGGAGCGCAATTTGCAAAAGCTGGAGAAGGCTTTACAATAGGAAGATACGGTTGCACGGACAACGCTGCGAAGGAAGGAGGCCGCGCCGGATGAGGACAAGCGAAAGTTCGTTCGCCCCCTGTCACCGGGAGATCTTGGCTCTGGACCGGGTCTCGTACGCCTACGGCTCCCAGCGGGTGCTGGACGGCGTCACGTTTATCGCCCGGGAGCGCGACTTCGTCGGCCTGATCGGTTCGAACGGCGCCGGCAAGACGACGCTGCTGCGCATGATCGTCGGCCTGCTGAAGCCCCAGCACGGCGAAATCCGGCTGTTCGGCACGCCGATCGGACGGTTCAAGGATTGGCACCTGATCGGCTACGTGCCGCAGCGCAGCCACTTCAACCCGCTGTTCCCGGCCACGGTCCGGGAAGTGGTGCTGTCCGGCCTGTACGGGCGTCGCAAGCTGCTGCGCCGGGTCACGCGCGAGGACATCTCCCGCGCCGACGACGCGATGGGCGTGCTGCGGATCGAAGACCTCGCGGACAAGCGGATCGGCGCGCTGTCCGGCGGCCAGCAGCAGCGGGTGTTCCTGGCGCGCGCGCTGATCAACAACCCGAAGCTGCTCCTGCTGGACGAGCCGATGTCCGGCGTCGACGCCCAGACGCAGGCGAACTTTTTCCAATTGCTCCGCCACATGCACCAGCATCATCATCTGACGTTTCTGATGGTGTCGCACGACCTGGAAACGGTGCTCTCCTATCTCGGCCGCGAGCCCAAGGAGACGAGCGGCAAGCTGGCGTTCCACGTCCGGCATTCGCACGATCTCGAGGATTGCGAGGAGACCGATCTGCTGCACACCTTGCGGAAAGAAGGGTAACGAACGCTTTGGACATTTTCTCGTTCGAGTTTTTCCAGCGGGCCTTGGCCGGGGGCGCGCTGATCGCGGTCACGGCGCCGCTGATGGGGCTGTTTCTGGTGCTGAGGCGGCTCGCCATGATCGGCGACACGCTGTCGCACGTCAGCATCGCCGGCGTGGCGCTCGGCTTTCTGATCAACGTCTACCCGATCGCCGTCGGCCTGGCGTTCGCGATCGTCGCCTCCTTCGGCATCGAGGCGCTGCGCAAGACGTACCGTTCCTTCGCGGAGCTGTCGATCGCCATCATCATGGCTGGCGGCATCGCGCTCGCCTCGCTGCTTTTCACGATGGGAAAAGGGTTCAACGTCGACGTCAATTCCTATCTGTTCGGCAGCATCTACACGCTGAGCAGAACCGATCTGGCCGTCATCGCGGCGATTACGGCGGCCGTGCTCGCGGTCGTGCTTCTGCTGCGGAAGGAGCTGTTCCTGCTCGCCTTCGACGAGGAAGCCGCTTCGGTCGGCGGGCTGCCAGTCCGCTTCTTCAACCTGCTGATCAGCGTGCTGACGGCGCTCGTCATCAGCGCCGCGATCAAGATCGTCGGCGCCCTGCTCGTATCGGCGCTGCTGACGATCCCCGCCGCCTGCGGCCTCGTGCTGGCGCGCAGCTTCCGGCAGGCGATCGGACTGGTCATGGCGATCGGCGAAGCGGCGGTCGTGCTCGGCCTGTGGCTGGCCGGCGTCTGGAACCTTGCGCCCGGCGGCACGGTCGTGCTGCTCCTGATCGCGATGCTGCTCGGATCGCTGGCGGTTCGCCGGATGAGAGTCTAAGACAAGGAAGGAGCTACCGCTGATGGACGGAGTGAACGCCGGCGTCGCCTTTGTGGGAGGACTCGCCTCCTTCATTTCTCCCTGCTGCCTGCCGCTTTATCCTTCTTACCTGAGCTACATAACGGGCATATCCGTCACGCAGCTGAAGACGGACAACAGCAGCCGGGTGCGGCTGCGGACGCTTGCGCACTCGTTCTTTTTCGTTCTCGGCTTCTCCTGCGTGTTCTTTACGCTCAGCTACTCGGCCAACGCGTTCGCCACCGCGTTCCGGGAATACCAGGACCTGATCCGCCAAGTTTCGGCCGTTCTGATCGTCCTGATGGGGCTGTTTCTGCTGGGCATCTTCCAGCCGCGGCTGCTCATGAAGGAGCGCAAGCTCAGCATCGGCTGGCGCCCGGCCGGCTACGCGGGCTCGTTCGTCTTCGGCGTCGGCTTCTCGGCGGGCTGGTCGCCTTGTGTCGGGCCGATTCTGACGGCCATTCTCGGCCTCGCCGCCAGCCGTCCCGGCACCTGGGCGGGGATGACGGCTTTTTACTCGCTCGGCTTCGGTCTGCCGTTTCTCGTGCTGGCGTTCTTCATCGGGACGACGCGATGGATCTTGAAATATTCCGACTCGCTGATGAAGATCGGCGGCGCGCTCATGATCTTGATGGGGGTGCTGCTGTTTACGGACCGGATGACGTACATCACGATCTGGCTCAACAGCATCACGCCGGAGTGGCTGAAGTTTTAGCGCTTCCTCCGGCCTTATCCGCAGCCTCATTACGTAAAATACTCGATTGTCGCCGCAGGAAACGTGGCGAAGATCCGCTCGGTGATAAACTCCCGCAGCGCGTCTGCCTGTTCGTCCGGGTAGACGTATTTGTGCTGGCCCCACCGTCCCCACTTCTTCTTGCGCTTCTCCTCGTCCATTTCCAGCTTCGTCTTCGGGTAGCGCTTCTCGATGATCGCCTTGGCCGTCTTCGTGAAGCGGTGCTGGATCAGCTCGAACGTCAGATCGGAGGCAGCCTCGGGCGGCAGCGCCGCTCCCAGCTTGTCCAGCAGCTCGGCGTAACCTTGTTCCCAGCCGTCGTACCAGATAATCGGCGCGATGATGAAGCCGAGCGGGTAGCCGGCCCGGGCGACGCGTCCGGCGGCCTCGATCCGTTCGGCGAAGCGGGACGTGGCGGGCTCGAAGCGGCGGATCACTTCGTCCGAGTTGACGCTGAAGCGAATTCTCGTATGGCCCTTGTGCGGCAGCGCCAGCAGCGGGTCGACGTGATGGTATTTGGTCACGAAGCGAAGCCGGCCGAGCGGCTGGTCGGCCATGAACCGAATCGCTTCCGCGAGCGACCCGGTCAGGTGCTCCAAGCCGACGGGGTCCGACGTGCACGCCGCTTCGAAGCGGGTGATTTCGGGCGCCCGCTCCTCGATGTAGCCGCGAGCGGCGGCGAGAATGTCGCCGGTGTTGACGTAGACCCGCACGTACGGCTTGGCGCCGAGCGTCGTCTGCAGGTAGCAGTAGTGGCAATGGCCCATGCAGCCGGTCGCCAGCGGGAGCGCATATTCGGCCGACGGCTTCGAGGTGTCGAATTTGAGCGTCTTGCGCACGCCGACGACGAGCGTCCGCTTGGCGTTCTTGTACTTCTCCAGCTCGGTGGAACCGGGCAAGTCGGTGATCCGGTTGTGGGACGACGTCATCCGGTACGGAACGTTCCGCTCCCGGGCCCAGTCGAAGATCCGGCGGCCCTTCTCGTAATCGAGCGCGGCGGGTTCGAAATAAACGAGGTCCGGAACGAACAGCCCCGTTTCCCGGACCGGGCGCGAGGGAGCGGGCGAATCGGGCGTCATGGCGAGCGATTCCTCCTTCTTCCGCTTGGCGCGGACTGGCGTTTGGGTTATTGTTTGAAGCCGGGCGAGCGGACAACCCGACCAATGACTTCCATCTCAAGGACGTTTCGTGAAAAAAGCGGCCTTCTCAGCGATCGCGGCGCGCATTTCCGCATGAAAGACTTGCCCTCGAAGGGGCTGCGAGTGTATGATACTTAGAGCGAACGTTCGCATGGAAAGGGGGAACCGTCATGCCGACCCCGAGTATGGAAGACTATCTCGAGCGGATTTACCGGCTGATCGACGAGAAGGGCTACGCCCGGGTATCGGATATCGCCGAAGGTCTCGAAGTTCATCCCTCTTCCGTCACGAAGATGATCCAGAAGTTGGACAAGGACAGCTATCTCATCTATGAGAAGTATCGCGGCCTCGTTCTCACCCACAAAGGCAAAAAGATGGGCAAGCGGCTCGTGGACCGCCACCATCTGCTGGAATCTTTTTTGAAGCTGATCGGCGTTCAGGAGGAGAACATTTACCGCGACGTCGAAGGAATCGAGCATCATCTCAGCTGGGATTCGATCACGTGCATTGAGACGCTGGTGGAATATTTCCGCCGCGATCCGGGCCGCATCGACGAGCTGATGCGCATTCGCAGCGAACTGGATACGGAATGACCGAAGCGTCTGCTCCTGCAGACGTTTCGTTTTTTATCGCCGCCGTTCGGCTTGGCTTGTCGGTCATCCTCCGCTGCCCGCCCGCATACGCATACTCCATACGGGGCGAGTGTGGGGGCGGCAGGCCGAACGCAAGCATCCGGTGTCGGCTGCCAACGAAGCGGCCCCGCGCTTCTCGGCGAAGAAGCGCGGGGCCGGTCTCGCAACTCGCGTGCGGTTAATGGTAAGGGGGCGGATCGTCATCCTTCTTCTTGTTGCCTTCGATGACCCGAAACGGGGAAGCGGCCCGCCGCTTCGAAGGCGTCTCCTGGCGGTTCGCATAGCGGCGCTGGCTCTTCGACGCCGCCTGCCGGTACTTGGCCCGCTCGCTGACGTTGCCGCGCCGCACCAGCCGGTTCGGCGGAAACTTGTAGAGCACATACACGATCGCCACCAGCACGAGCGGAATGAGCAGCGTTGTCGCCCCCAGCCAGATCTCGTACAAAATTCCGATGGCCATGAGCACGAACAGAACGATGGTCAAAGGACCGAAGCGTTTTCTCAATCGGATCACTCCTTGAACGAAGAAGTTCCGTCCGTGCCGCAGCTTGCCGCCGCGGACTGCGGCCGCGTCGAAGTCAGCGCGGACGAACAGCCAATTCCCGGTCGAGCTCCCGCATGCGATTGAACGAAGCGATCGAGACGGCGACCTGGTCGTCGGTCGGCTCCTTGGTGGTCAGCAGTTGCAGCCACAGCCCCGGATAGCCGAGATACCGCAGCACCGGAACGTCCCGCAGGGCGTTCGTCCCTTTGAGAACCTCGTAGGAAATGCCGATTACGACGGGCAGCAGCGCGATGCGAATCCAGATCCGCTCCCAGACGCTGTGCCAGGTGAAGATCGGGAACGAGTACAAGATCGTGCCGACGATGACGGTGAAGATGATGAAGCTGCTGCCGCAACGGTAATGGAGGCGGGTGTGCTTCTGCACGTTCTCCACGGTCAGCTCGTCGCCCGCTTCGTAGCAGCTGATCACTTTGTGCTCCGCTCCGTGATACTGGAACAGGCGCTTGATGACCGGCGTCTTGGAAATGACCCACAAGTAGAACAGAAGCAGGCCGATCTTGATGAGGCCTTCCAAAATGTTGTGCAAAACTTTGCTGTCGAACGCCCGGCCGAAAATTTCGCTTTCGAGGAAGGCGGGCACCGAGACGAAAATGAGCTTGCCGAACACGAACGACAGGACGCCGACGAGCGCCACGCCGAGAATCATCGTGAGGCTCCACTTGTCCTTCTCCTTCGTCGGAGCGGCTTCTCCTTCCGCGCCCGATTCGTCCTCGGCGTACACTTCCGCGGAGAAGTTCAGGTGCTGCGATCCTTTGGCCGCCGATTCGACGATGCCGGCGATGCCGCGAATAAACGGAATCTTCTTGATCGCTTTCAGAATATTCGAGCTTGGGGATCTGGGTACTTCGTAAAATGCGATCTCCTGGTTCTTCCGGCGAACCGCGGTGACGTTGACGTGCCGCCCCGCGAACATCACGCCTTCGATCACGGCCTGTCCTCCGTAGGCCGCGTTCGGCTGTTGCGCCAAGCTCCTCACCTTCTTCAACTTGTAAGCTTCGGGCCGCAGCCCGGTTACCCTCATTTTACAGGAATCGCGTCCGCAATGCCACAGGAAACGGCTGCAGCGGGGACCGGATGCGGCTAAACGGGCGGCGGCCGGCCTATACTAATCGGACAGCGAATGACGAGGGGGCTGAAGCGTGTGAACGGTCGCACGGATCGCGGGGAGCCATTGAGAAGCGATGCGGGGGAGAACAAGCGGGAAAAAGACAGCGGCGCCGGCCGGCCGAAGGCGGAGGGCGAGGCGGACGGACAGCGGGACGGGGAGCGTGCGGGCGCAAGAAGGGACGAACGCCGTCGCGCCGGGCCGGCGGGGGGGAGCGGGCCGGGCCGGGAACGGGAACGGCCGGCCTCCGTCCGGGCGGAAGGGGGGCGCATCGGCTCTTCGCACCCGGCGCCGGAGCGAAGCTATCATCCGGCCGTCTTCTCGCTCGTCACGGGCCTTTTCGCCGGCCTTTTCTGGGGGTTCGTGCGGTGGTTTGCGGTTTCCTTGCATTTTACGAAAGTGCCGCAAGCGTTTCTCGCCGACGCCTGGGTGCGCAGGAGCGCGCTCGGAAGCGCGGGCTGGCAATGGCTCGGCCTGGCGCTGTTCGCCGCGATGTCGATCGTCGCCGCTCTTCTGTACTGGCTGCTGCTCGGCCGGCTGCGCGGACCGTGGCCCGGCATGATCTTCGGGGCCGCCTGGTGGGCGATGCTGTTCCTGGTGATCGGCCCGCCGACCGGAACGACGGACCCGGTGCGTTCGCTGGGGTGGAACAGCATCATTACGGAGCTGTGCCTGTACGTCGTATGGGGGCTGTTCATCGGCTACAGCTACGCGTTCGAATTCCACGACGAAGCGGGGCGGGAACCGGCCGGCGGGAGCGGAGGAGATCGCCAACCCGAACCGGCCCGCTGATTCCTCCTTCTGGCAACGGCCGCTTCCGTTATGTTACAATGGCGGGGAGCGGCGCTCCGGCCGCAGCCGGCTGGCGGAGCGCAAGTCGCAGTCGAAGGGGAGCGTAAGCGGATGGCAAGCATCTTGGTGTTGAACGGGCCGAATTTGAACATGCTCGGCATTCGGGAACCGGGCGTCTACGGAGCGGCGACGCTGCAGCAGATCGAAGCGCGGCTTATGGAAGTCGCCGAACGGCTCGGCGTGTCGCTGCACTTTTTTCAGTCGAATCATGAAGGCGCGCTGCTCGACGAGATTCATGCGGCGTACGGGCGGGACGACGGCATTCTGATCAATCCGGGGGCGCTCACGCATACGAGCTACGCCTTGCGGGACGGGCTCGCGGCCGTCGGGCTGCCCGCGGTGGAGGTGCATCTGTCCAACATCCACAAGCGGGAAACGTTCCGCCACACTTCGGTCACCGCCGCCGTGTGCGTCGGACAGATCGCCGGCTTCGGGCCGCTCGGGTACGAGCTCGGCTTGCGGGCGCTGTGCCAGGCGATCGGCGTTCCCGAATCCGGCGAATAGGGAGGGGGCGGAGAAGATGCCGAATGCAAGAGTGGAAAAGCTGAGAGCCGGGCTGACGGAAGCGGGCGGAGACGCGATTCTCGTGACCAACGCGGTTCATCGCCGCTACTTGACGGGCTTTACCGGAACGTCGGGCGTCGTGCTCATCACGCCTGACGAGGCGACGCTGCTGACCGACTTCCGCTATCGGGAACAGGCGCCGCAGCAGGCGGCCGGATTCGAGGTCGTCGAGCACGGCCCCGACGTGTATGCCGCCGTCGCCGACCTGTTGCGGAAGCGGGGCGTTTCCCGTCTGCTGATCGAAGAGAGAGACATCAGCTACGCCGCCTATGTCTCCATGAAGGAGAAGCTCGCTCCCGCCGAGCTGATCGTCTCCGGCGGCCTTGTGGAGAAGATCCGCATGGTGAAGGAAGAAGGGGAACTGGCGATCATGCAGGAGGCGGCCGATCTGGCGGATCGGGCGTTCGCGCACGTTCTCGGCTTGATCAAGCCGGGCGTCGCGGAAGCGGACATCGCGTTGGAGCTCGAATTTTTCATGCGGAAGCACGGCGCGACGTCGACTTCGTTCGAGACGATCGTGGCCTCGGGGGAACGCTCGTCGTTGCCGCACGGCGTCGCGTCCGAACGCGCCATCGGCCGGGGAGAATTCGTGACGCTCGACTTCGGCGCCTTCTACAAGGGCTACTGCTCCGACATTACGCGGACCGTCGTCGTCGGCCGTCCGAGCGACAAACACCGCGAAATTTACAGCATCGTGCTGGAGGCGCAACTGCACGCGCTGGAGCATCTGCGCCCCGGAATGACCGGACGCGAAGGAGACGCCTTGACGAGAGACATCATTACAAGGTATGGTTATGGTGATTATTTCGGCCACGGGACCGGCCACGGCCTCGGCATGGAGATCCATGAGGCGCCCCGCCTGTCCAGAACCGAGAATACGGTTTTAACCCCCGGCATGACCGTCACGGTCGAACCTGGCATTTATCTCCCCGGCTTCGGGGGCGTTCGGATCGAAGACGACGTCGTGATGACGAATGACGGGATTAAAATACTTACTCATTCCCCGAAGGAACTCATCGTTCTGGACTAGGGGAGCCACGTTTTCACAGGAGGGAACATTGCAGTGATTTCGGTTAACGATCTGAAGACGGGACTTACCATCGAAGTGGACGGAGAGCTATGCTCCGTTATCGAATTCCAGCACGTCAAGCCGGGCAAGGGCGCGGCGTTCGTCCGCACGAAGATGAAGAACCTGCGCAACGGCAACGTGGTCGAGAAGACGTTCCGCGCCGGCGAGAACGTGAGCCGCGCCCACGTCGAGAACCGCGCGGTGCAGTACTTGTACAACTCCGGTTCCGAATACACGTTCATGGACAACGAGACGTTCGACCAGTTCACGCTGGACAAGAAGCAGCTGGAATGGGAGATCAACTTCCTGACGGAGAACATGACGGTCAACATCGCCAGCTATCAAGGCGAGATCATCGGCATCAACCTGCCCAATACCGTCGATCTGAAGGTGGTCGAGACCGAGCCGGGCATCAAGGGCAACACCGCGACCGGCGCGACCAAGAACGCCAAGCTGGAGACCGGCCTCAACGTGCAAGTGCCGCTCTTCATCAACGAAGGCGACGTGCTGACGATCGACACGCGCGAAGGCAAATACGTCTCCCGCGCCTAATTCGTCCGCTCCGGCGGACCGTCCTTGCCCGAGAGCACCGGCTGGTGCGCGGGCAAGGATTTTTTTCGTTCCGGGGCCCAATTTGTTGTGCTATAATATAATGCTGTATGCAGAAGCCTCATCGGGGAGTGGGTGCGAATTTGTCTTTATACGTCATGAAGTTCGGCGGAAGCTCCGTCGGCACGACGGAACGGATGCAGCGGGTCGCGCAGCGCATTGTCGACAAGAAGCTGCAGGGCCACCGGGTGGTCGTCGTCGTATCGGCCATGGGAGACACGACCGACGATTTGATCGATAAGTCTAAGGAATTGAACGCTCATCCTCCCGCACGGGAGATGGATATGCTGCTCACGACCGGCGAGCAGATCTCGACCGCGCTGCTCGCCATGACCATTCACGGGCTCGGCCACGCCGCCCGCTCGTTAACCGGCTGGCAGGCGGGCATCGAGACCGAGGCGGTCCACGGCAAGGCACGGATTACCCGCATCGAGCCGTCCCGCCTGCACGCCGCGCTGGAACGCGGCGAAATCGCGATCGTCGCCGGCTTCCAGGGGATGACGGCGGACGGGGAGCTCACCACGCTTGGACGCGGCGGCTCCGACACGACGGCGGTGGCGCTCGCCGCGGCGATCGGCGCCGACGTGTGCGAGATTTACACCGACGTGGACGGCGTCTACTCCACCGACCCGCGCGTCGTCAAGTGCGCGCGCAAGCTGGACGCGATCTCCTACGACGAGATGCTGGAACTGGCCCATCTCGGCGCGGCCGTGCTGCATCCGCGCGCGGTCGAATACGCGAAGCACCACCGGGTTCGGCTGGTCGTGCGCTCAAGCTTTACGCAAAACGAAGGAACGCTCGTGAGGGAGGAACCGGCAATGGAACAAGGCGTCGTCGTCAGCGGCATCGCCTTCGACAAGAACGTGGCAAGAATCAGCATTCTCGGCGTGGAGGACGTGCCCGGCGTGCTGGCGAACGTATTCGGCGCCCTGGCCGCGGCCGGCATCGATGTCGACATCATCGTCCAAAGCGGCGTGCAGAACGGCAAGGCCGACTTCTCCTTCACGGTCTCCTCGTCGGACCGCGAGCGGGCGCTCGCCGTCATCGGCGAAGTTCGCGAAGCGGTGCCTTACCGCGAGGCGACTTACGAGGAAGGGCTCGTCAAAGTCTCAATCGTGGGCGCCGGCATGGTGTCCAACCCCGGCGTCGCCGCCAAGATGTTCGACGTCATCGCCAAGGCCGGCGTCAGCATCAAGATGGTCAGCACGTCGGAGATCAAATGTTCTTGCGTCATCGACGCCGCGCCGCTTGCGGACGTCGTCCGCGCGCTGCACACGGCGTACGGGCTCGACACGGCCGAATCGGCGTTCGTCGGCGGTCCCCAGGAACGCCGCTGACGGTCTTTTTCGCATAGGAACCGGCCCGCTTCACTTGCCTGCGAATAGCTGCAAAATCTTCAGAATGAAGGCGGTAATCCCGGCGGCCATGAGCGGGCCGACGGGAATGCCGCGCAGCGTGACGATGCCGATGATCGAACCGATTACGAGCCCGACGATGAGTTGGGGATCGACCTTGAGCAGTTCGAGCCCTTTGCCGTTCAGGTAGGTGGCGGCGGCTCCGCCGATCAGGGCGACCCAGCCTGTCCAGCTTGTGAACGCTTGGGCGACGTGGCCGATCTGGACTTTGCCGGTGGCGAACGGCACGAGCACGGCGAGCGTCAGGAACAGCAGGCCGACTTCCAGCCCTCTCCGCTCGATGGACGGCAGGTAACGCTCCAGATGGATCAGCTTGACGATCAGCAGCACGCACGCAGCCGTCGTGATGATCGGCGATCGTCCGAGCATGCCGATGATGATCAGGGCGATGAGCACGAATTCTCCGTTCATGGACCGTCCAGCCTCCAGGCGCCGACGCCGCGTGCGGCAGAGATCGAAATGTTAGGCTTTCTTTATTTACGATATGGAACGAGCCCCCCGCTTAGAACCGAAGCGGGGGGCTCGTTTTGCGGCCGGCGGCCCGTCAAATTTCGTAGTCGAAGACCCGCCGGTGCAGCGCGAACGTGTCGGAACGCAAGCCGCGGCGCATCGTCTCCAGCGCCATCGCTTCCAGCGGCGGGATGTTGCCCAGGTTCGCGTCCGCTCCCACAATCCTCAGCAGCGCGACCTGCTGGTTTTTGTGAGGCGCTTCCCACATCATCCGGCTCGGGTCCGGCAGACGCCGCAGCAAGGCGAACAGTTCCTCCTCGCGGCAATCTCCCTTCTCGTCGTAGAGACCGACGCCGACCCCCGATTCGCGCGCTTCGACCGTCACCATTTCCGCCCCGCAGCCGCAGTCCTCTTCCACCGTCCGGATCAGATCGTCGATCACGATTCGCGAGCCGGGCGTCTTTTTCCCGTACTCCGTAAACACCCGCAGGCCGAACCGCCCCGCCTGGCGAATGAGGCGGTCGCGCGTCCGCCGGTCGAGCTCGATCGTGCCGTCCGACACTTCCACGGCGTCGAAGCCGAGGTCCAGCGCCATCTCGAAGAAGCCCTTCTCCTCGCGCTGCTGCAGCGCCGCCTCCAGCAAGGTGCCTCCGGGGAAGACGGCGATGCCGCTGCGGCGGGCCATGGCGATCTTCTCGCGAAGCAGGGGGAGCGGGTAAAGCGGCGCCGTGCCGAAGCCGAACTTGACCAGATCGATGTACGGTCCGGCCACGGCAAGCAGATCGGCGAAGGCTGCGGGCCCCATCCCTTTGTCAATCACCATCGTCAGACCGGACGTTCGCGGCTTGGTCGCCCTGCGATCGCTCGGGTCCGCCAGCGCGGAAGGCCATGCCGCGCCGATTTTCGTGTCCATGTGCAACTCTCCTCGTATAAGGTTGAATTTTACCGCCGCAGGCGCCGGTAAGCTTGCAACAGCAATATATGCAAGGCGGGTTAGGCAGGTGCCCCGCGGGAAAAGCGGATGTCGGCGCTGCGCCGGAAGAGGCGACCGGGCGCGGGACGGACCGTTTTGGAGCCGGGGAGCATGCCGGGGCCGGAGGCGGGTAGGCCGTTCCGAAGCGGGGGAGCATGCCGGATCCCGGCAGCGGAGGCGCAGCTTGCGACGATTGGCATCGCAAGCGCGATTGTTCGCCGCCGAAGGCAGTCGTATGGGCGCCCGATGCGATGTTTTGCGTCGCAAGCGCCGGGCGACGGGCTTTGGAATGGTCGGCGAACGATGATTGGCGTCGCAAGCGCCCCCAACATCGCTTCGGAACCGGCCGTTTTTTTTCCGAATCTCCTTTGATCTCTGTTCGAGAAAGTGGGCAAGTTGGCCGCCGGGGCGGCATAGAGTAGAAATACGGACAAACTTCACTCGAAGGGGGAGGCCACAAGTGGACAAATCCGTATTCAGCATGGCGCTGCTCCGGATCGTATCCGGCAGCCTGGAGCTGACCGCCGCGCTCGTCATGCTCAAGCTGAACGAGGTTCAGAAGGCGCTCGCGGTCAACTCGATGCTGGCGCTGGTCGGACCGCTCGTGCTGCTGACGACGACGACGATCGGGCTCGTCGGCCTCGCGGACAAGCTGTCTCCCATGCGCTTCATCTGGGTGGCGGTCGGCGTGTCCTGCCTGCTGATCGGCATCCTGAAGAAATAGCCGCGGGAGCGGCGCGCGTAGCCAAGCAGTCATAAACGGGTCGACCAAGCATACATATGAATCCGAAACGGTCATCCGACTCGGGAAAGGGGGAAATCCCGATGCCGCTTCAGTTCGAATGGCTGCCGCATACGCTCAGGCGCCTTCTGGCCAAGCTGCCGCCCGCCGTGGCGGACGAGCTGGAAGAGATTCGCATTCGCGAGAATCGCCCGCTCGAAGTCGGGTACGGGGGCCGCTTCGCCTTCGTCGCCGCCGACGGAACGCTGTCGGCCGACCACGGCCCGGGCTATCGGCCGAGCCGGGAAGATTGCCGGGCGCTGCTGGAAAAGCTGACGGACCATTCGTTGTACGCGGTCGAAGAGGAACTCCGGCGGGGCTTCGTCACGGTGGCCGGCGGCCATCGGGTCGGACTGGCCGGACGGACGGTGCTGGAGGGCGGCGCCGTCCGCCACCTGCGCGACGTGACCGGGTTCAACGTGCGGATCGCGCGGGCCCGGACCGGCTGCTCGGCGAAGCTGCTGCCGGAGCTGCTCGACGTGGCCGCCCGGACGGTGCGGCACACGCTGTTGATCTCCGCGCCGCAACAAGGCAAAACGACGATGCTGAGGGACCTGGCGCGAGCGGTCAGTGCCGGGGAATGGAACCATCCGTCCGCCCGGAACTGGAGCGGCCGCAAAGTCGGCGTCGTCGACGAACGGTCGGAGATCGCCGCCTGCGAACGGGGCGTCCCTTCCTTCGACTTGGGCCCTCGGACCGACGTGCTGGACGCCTGCCCGAAGGCGGAAGGGATGATGATGCTGATCCGCTCGATGTCGCCGGAGGTGCTCGTCGTCGACGAAATCGGCCGCGCGGAGGACGCGGAGGCGCTGCGGGAAGCGTTGCACGCCGGCGTTCGCGTGCTGGCGACCGCCCACGCCTCCGGCCTCGCGGACGTGTTCCGGCGGCCGGTGCTGGCGGAACTCGCCCGCGAGGGCATGTTCGGCGCGTACGCGGTGCTGTCCCGCAGCGGCGGACGGGTGGCGCACCGGGTGTACGGGCCGGAGGAAGCCGAGGAGGAGGCGAGGCGAACCGCTCGCCGCCCGTGGTCGGCGCCGCGGGACGCGCCCGCCCCGGCGCAGCCGCCCGAAGCCGGCCGCGAGCCGGCGCTGCGGCCGAGGCCGCTGCCGCTCATCCGCTCGCCGGACCGGCCGGGCGAGAGCGGAGGCGCGGATCATGCTTAAGCTGATCGGAGCCGCGCTCGTCCTGTTCGCCGGAACGATGATCGGGTTTGTTCAGGCGGCACGATTCGCCGAGCGGCCCCGCCAGATCCGGCAACTCATCCACGCTCTGCAGCGGCTCGAAACGGAGATCGGCTACGGCCAGACGCCGCTGCCCGACGCGCTGAGGCGAATGTCGCTCGTTCTGCCTCCGCCCCTGTCCGGCATGTTCGCCGACATCGCCGGAGAGCTCAGGTCCGAGCGAAGCAGCACGGTAAACGAAAGCTGGGAGCGGGTTCTCGGCGAGAAGTGGGGCGCGACGTCCATGCGGGCCGGCGAGAAGGAGGCGATGCTGCGGCTCGGCGCTTCGCTCGGCGGCAGCGGCAGGGACGATCAGCTCAAGCACGTCCGGCTCGCCGTGCTGCAGCTGCAGGACGAGGAAGCCGCCGCCCGGGAAGAGCAGCAGCGCTATGAGAAGTTAAGCCGGAGCCTGGGGGTGCTGGGAGCGGCCCTGGTCGTCATCCTGATGTTGTAGTAGGGGGCCGATTCGATGAACATCGACGTCAGCACGATTTTCCAGATCGCCGGCATCGGCATTATCGTGGCCATGATCCATACCGTGCTGAAGCAAATGGGCAAGGAGGATATGGCGCATTGGGTTACCGTCATCGGATTTGTCGTCGTGCTGTTTATGGTCGTCCGGCTGCTGAACGATTTGTTCCAGGAGATCAAGACAATCTTTCTGTTCCAGTAACGATTGCGGGCGGCAGGTGAGGGCGCGTGGAAATGTTGCAGATCGTCGGCATCGGGCTGCTCGCGACCGTGCTCATCCTGATCGTTCGGGAGCAAAAGCCGATCTTCGCGTTTCTGATCTCCGCATTCGTCGGCATCGGCATCTTCCTGGCGATGATCGGCAAGATCGACAGCGTCGTCTCGGTGCTGGAAGATTTGGCCGACCGCTCGGGCATCCCGTCGGTGTATCTGAAGACGATGCTCAAAATTATCGGCATCGCCTACATCGCCGAATTCGGAGCCCAAATCGTGCGCGATTCGGGGATGGAGAGCGTCGCCTCGAAGATCGAGTTCGCGGGGAAGATGCTCATTCTCGTCATGTCGGTGCCGATCATCAGCGTCATGATCGAGACCGTGCTCAATCTGTTGCCGTCGTAGCAAACGGACGAAGCCTAACCGCGGAGGAAGGAGGAAGCGCACCGTGAACCCCCTTCTTCCGCAGCGCAAGCCGGGCCTGCTGCTGCTCGTGCTGCTCTTCTCCGCCTGGCTCCTGTCGCTGCTGCCGCTGAACGCCTCGGCTTCCGGACCGGGGGAGGGCGGCGGCTTCACGGGAACAGCGGCCTCGACGGAAGCGGCGCCGGCCGCGGGGCAACCGGACGGCGGCGGGGGCCCTGACGGCGGCGCGTCCGCCGCCGGGAGCCTGGACGGCGGCGCGCTCGCCGAAGATCTCGCCCGCCGGCAGGCGGACGCCGTCGACCTGGGGCCGATCGAGAAGTTCTGGAGCCAATTGAGCGAGGAATACGGCGGTTACTTCCCGGAGGGCAAGGCTCCGTCGCTCAAGCAGCTCATGTTCCCGAGCGGAGAGCGGTGGAGCGCGGGGCAGGCGGCGCTCGGGCTGGCCCGGTACTTCCTGCACGAAGTGCTGTACAGCGGCAAGCTGATCGTGACGATCGTGCTGCTGGCCATCTTCACGATGATACTGGAGACGATGCAGAACGCGTTCGAGCGCAACGCCGTCAGCAAGGTCGCCTACGCGATCGCCTACATGGTGCTGCTCATCATCGCCGTCAACAGCTTTCGCTCCGCCACCCAGTACGCCGGCGACGCGATCGCCAGCATGGTGCAGTTCATGCTGGCGATGGTGCCCCTGTTGCTGACGCTGCTCGCCAGCACCGGCGGGGTGACGACGGTCGCGGTGCTGCATCCGCTCATCGTGTTCATGATCCACACGGTCGGCACGCTGATCCACCTGTTCGTGTTTCCGTTGCTGTTTTTCTCGGCTGTGCTTCACCTGGTCACCACGATCTCGGACCGCTACAAGATGACGCAGCTGGCCAATCTGCTGCGCAGCGTCGGCGTCGGGGCGCTCGGGGTGTTGCTGACGATGTTTCTCGGGGTGCTGTCCGTGCAGGGCGCCACCAGCGCCGTCGCCGACGGCATCGCGCTCAAGACGGCCAAGTTCGTCACCGGCAACTTCGTTCCGGTCGTCGGGCGCATGTTCTCGGACGCGGCGGACACCGTCCTGTCGGCCAGTCTGCTGGTCAAGAACGCGGTCGGCCTGGCCGGGGTCGTCATTCTCTTGTTCCTGTGCGCCTTTCCCGCGGTCAAAATTTTGACGCTGGCGTTCATCTACAACCTGTCGGCCGCCATCCTGCAGCCGCTCGGCGACACGCCGATCGTGCAATGCCTGCAGACGATCGGCAAGACGATGATCTACGTGTTCGCGGCGCTGGCGGCGGTCGGCCTCATGTTTTTCCTGGCCGTCACCATCATTCTGACCGCCGGCAACGCCTCGGTCATGATGCGGTGAGCCCCCGGCGGCGGCCGGCGACAACGGTTGCGGGAAGGAGGGAGGCGCATGGCGGCACTGGCGGGCTGGCTGCAGCAGATCGTCGCCGTCGTTCTTCTCGCCTCGCTCGTCGACCTGCTGCTGCCGAACCGCACGATGCAGCGCTACGTGCGGCTCGTCGCCGGGCTGCTCGTGCTGATGACGGTGGCGACGCCGCTGTTGCACTGGTTCAAGCACGATTTCGGCAGCGAGCTGTCCTTGGGGCTGGATTCCGCGAGCCTGCAGCCCTCGGCGGACCCGGCGGCGCTGGAGCGCATCCGTGAAAATGCGGCCAGGCTGAGCGCCGCCCGCGACGAGCAGGCGGCGCAACTGGCCGCCGACCGGTTGGGCGCGCAAATCAAGGCGGCCGTCGAACAGTCCGGCGCGGGCGAAGCGCGCAAGGTCGACGTGCGGACGGAGGCGGCGCCGGGCGGCGGCCGGCAGGTGAGCGGCGTAACGATCTGGCTCGCCGAAGACGGGAAGGACGCCGGCCCGTCCGGCGGATCGCCGGACGTCGGAAGGGAGATCGAGCCGGTGGCGCCCGTCGTCATCGACATCGAGTCCGAGCTGGAGGCGGGCCCGATGGCGCCGGACGGAAGCTCCGCCGGCGGGCAAGCGGACGAAGCCGCGGGCGGCGGGGAGGACGGCGCGCAGCCGGCGGACGCCCGGCCCGCCGACGACGAGACCGCAAGCCGGGTGACGGCGCTCGTCGCGTCGCAGTTCGGACTGGCGCCGGCCAGCATCCGGGTCGTCCTGGACGCGGACGGGGCGGGCGCAGGCTAAATGAGCCTAGGCCGGCCGCCGCAACTGGAAGGAGGAGACGCTTGTGGCCAAATGGCTGGAGCAACTGGAATCGTTCATCGGAGGAGGTCCCGGCGGCCCGCGGCGCGTCAAGGCGTTCCGCTGGCTCGTGCTGATCGGCCTGATCGGCGCCGCCCTTCTGCTGTTCGCTTCCTTCCTCAACATCAAGACGGTCGAAGATCCGAGCCGCGACCCGGGACTGTCGCCGCCGGGAGACGCCGACGGCCCGCAGCAGCAGGCCGCCTTTCTCGGGGGAGGCGGCGAAAATTCGGACCCGTTCTCCGAAATCGAACAGTCGCTCGACAGCCGGCTGAAACAAATGCTCGAGAACATCGTCGGCGTCGGCGCGGTGGACGTCATGGTGACCGTCGATTCGACCGAAGAGACCGTCGTGCAGCTCAATCAGAAGCAGACGCAGCAACTGACCGACGAGACGGACAAAAACGGGGCGAAGCGCCATATCACCAGCATCGAGAAGGACGGGCAAGTCGTTCTGTACGAAGTGAACGGAGAGCAGTCGCCAATCGTCGTCAAGAAGGTGCAGCCGCAAATCCGCGGTGTGCTGGTCGTGGCGAAGGGAGCGGAAAACGCGACCGTCCACCTGCTGATCGCCGACGCGATCTCCAAAGGGCTGGACGTGCCGATCCACCGCATCTCCGTCGTGCCGCGCAAAACCTGAATGTTTTTCCCAAATCCACTCGAATCGGGAGGTTACGCGATTATGAACAACAGAAGGCAAACGATTTGGCTCGTCTCGATGCTGAGTCTCATGGTCATTCTTTCGGCCTACTACCTGTTTACGGAAGACGCCTCGCCCGCCGGCCAAACGGCCGACCAGGCGAGCGGCTATACGCAGGACGCCGGCGCAACCGACGACGGCGTGCAGATCACGCAGGTGGACGGGACCGACGGCGCGGAGGCGACCGACGGCGCGGCGCCGAGCGAGGACGCGGACGCATCGGCCGACGGAACGGATGCCGGATCGGACGCGGCCGCTGCGCCGGACGCTTCCGCGCCGGCCGCGGACGGCAACGATCAGGAACAATCGTCGGCCGACCCGTCCGCGAGCCCCGACGACGAAGCCGTCCTCTCCAACTTGAACAACCAGAAGGGCCGCGCGTACTTCGACAACATCGAGCTGCAGCGCAGGACGAAAGTGTCCGAAGAGGAGGAAAGGCTGAACAACATCATCGCCGACACCACCAACAACACGCAGGACCAGGCGGCGGCCGCGATCGAGGACCTGCACCGGCTCGACGCCACGGAGGAGCGCATTTCCAGTCTGGAGGAAAAGCTGTTGGCCACTTACGAAAACGCCGTCGTCGAGCAGGACAACGACAATTTCAAGGTCGTCGTGCAGGCCGACAAGCTGAACAAAGCGCAAGCCGTCAGCATCGTGGAAACGGCGACGAAGGAGCTGCAAGTCACTCCGGATCGGGTGACGGTGCAATATATCGCGAACCCGTAATCCCGCTTCGGCGCGGAGTCCGGCCTTACAGCCGGACTCTTTCCATTTTATTCGATTATGATATAATGACTCTGTTATGCGTGGCCAAATGTATCTGTTAGGATGACCGACGAGGGGAATCCCCAAGCCAAGGAGTGTCCGAAAAACATGTTCAAATTGAGCGAAATCAAAGAATTGATCAAATTAGTGGACCAAACGTCCGTTCAGGAGCTTGAGATCGAGAACGAGGGGGCCCGGCTTGCCATTCGCAAGCCCGGACGCACGGAAGTGGTCAACGTGCAGACGGCGCCGCTGGCGCCCTCGTACGCTCCGGCTCCGGCTGTCGTCTCTTCTCCCGCGCCCGCGGCGGAGACGGAGCCGGCGCCGGCGCGGAGCGAAGGGGCGGCCGCCGGCCTGCATTCGATCGTCTCCCCGATGGTCGGCACGTTCTACCGCGCTCCTTCTCCGGACGCGCCCGCCTTCGTCAACGTCGGCGACAAGGTGACGGAGAAGACGGTCGTCTGCATTCTGGAAGCGATGAAGCTGATGAATCCGCTGGAAGCGGAAGTGAAGGGCGAAATCGTCGACATTCTGGTCGAGAACGGCCAACTGGTGGAATTCGGCCAGCCGCTGTTCCTCGTCAAGCCGGAATGACGATTTTGGGTCCCGCGCGGGTAAGACCGACAGAAGCGCCGGCAACTCTTAGGGGGGATTTCTTGCCTTGAATATTCACAAAATCTTGGTGGCGAACCGCGGTGAAATCGCTGTCCGCATCATCCGCGCCTGCCGGGAGCTCGGCATCTCGACGGTGGCCGTCTATTCCGAGGCCGACCGCGAATCGCTGCACGTGCGCCTGGCCGACGAAGCCTATTGCATCGGACCGACCGCCTCCAAGGACAGCTATCTGAACCTGACGAACATCCTGAGCGTCGCGACGCTGACCGAATGCGACGCCATTCACCCCGGCTACGGCTTCCTGTCCGAGAACGCCGACTTCGCGGACATTTGCGAGACGTGCAACCTGACGTTCATCGGCCCTTCGGCGGACGCGATCAGCCGAATGGGGGACAAGTCGGTCGCCAAGCAGACGATGAAGAACGCCGACGTGCCGGTCATTCCGGGCTCCGACGGTCTGGTCGAGGATGTCGAGGAAGCCGTCCGCATCGCCCGCGAGATCGGCTATCCCGTCATCATCAAGGCCACGGCGGGCGGCGGCGGCCGCGGCATCCGCTTTGCGGAGGACGAGGAGACGCTCGTGCGCGAGATCGAAACCGCCCGGCAGGAAGCGCAGAAGGCGTTCGGCAACTCCGGGGTCTATCTGGAGAAGTACTTGACGGGCATGAAGCACGTCGAAATTCAGATCATCGCCGACAAGCACGGCAACGTCTGCCACCTGGGCGAGCGCGACTGCTCGGTGCAGCGCCGCCGCCAGAAGCTCGTCGAGGAAGCGCCGTGCCCGGTCATGACGCCCGCCCTGCGCGAACGCATGGGCCAGGCGGCCGTTCGCGCCGCCAAGGCGGTCAACTACTCCGGCGCCGGAACGATCGAATTTTTGCTCGGTCCCGACGGCCAGTTTTATTTTATGGAGATGAACACGCGCATCCAGGTCGAGCATCCCGTCACGGAGATGATCACCGGCGTGGATCTGATCAAGGAAATGATTTCGATTGCCGAAGGCAACCCGCTCTCGTTCACGCAGGAGCAGGTGAAGTTCGACGGCTGGGCGTTCGAATTCCGCATCAACGCCGAAGATCCGGACCGCAACTTTATGCCGTCTCCCGGACGAATCGGCTTCTATCTGCCTCCCGGCGGCCCGGGCGTGCGCGTCGACAGCGCCGTCTACCCGCAGTACATGATCTCGCCGCATTACGATTCGATGATCGCCAAGCTGATCGTCTGGGCGCCGACCCGGGCGGAAGCGATCGCCCGCGGACGCAGAGCGCTCGCCGAATTCATGGTCGAAGGCGTAAAAACGACGATTCCGTTCCACTTGAAACTGCTGGATCACCCGATTTTCGACAAAGGAACGTTCGATATTAAATTTTTGGAAGAGCACGATTTGAACCGTTCTTCCGGACAAGCGTAAAAACCGGAAAAGCGGAAGACAAGCTCAAGTTTGTCATAAATCTCCGTCAATGCTATAGTATGAATAATGACTGGAACGCCGGCCAAGGCCTTCGCGGTAGACGCCGAAAGCCAAGCGATCGGCGGCGAATCGAATGGAGGCCGCCGGCCGTTCTCGCATGAAGGAGGTGGATTTGAGGGATGGAAACATTGGTGCCTGACTACGAACGGACCGAAATGGGGACCATTCAAATCGCTCCGGAAGTCATTGAAGTGATCGCCGGACTCGCCACGATCGAAGTGGACGGGGTCGCGGGGATGAGCGGCGGCATCTCCACGGGAATTGCGGAGCTGCTCGGCCGCAAAAACTTGTCCAAGGGCGTCAAAGTCGAAGTGGGCCAGCGCGAAGCGGCCGTGGACGTCAACATCGTCGTCGAATTCGGACGGAAGATTCCGGAGATCGCGGCGGAAATTCAACGCAACGTCAAGCGGTCCATCGAGACGATGACGGGCCTTCAGGTGGTCGAAGTGAATGTACATATTCACGACGTGCAATTCAAGCCCGCCGACAAACCCGAAGAAGAAGAATCGCATACGCGTGTCCGATAACGCCGCCGCGGAGGGTTTCCCTTCGCGGGCGCAACGCCTCCGGCCAGCGGATACCGGCGCCCGGGTGACCGTTCTCTTCCATCAGGAACGGTCGCTTGGCGCTTTTTCGCAAGCCGGGGGTCATTTGTTTGTCATGACTGGAGGAGACGCCCATTGATCAAAGTGTTGGACAGGCTGCTTATGTTCTTGTACAGCATGGCCGTCGGAGCGGCGTCGATCGTCGTGCTCGTCGCCGCCTGCGGAGGGTTCGCGCGATCGAGGCTGAACGCCTTCGTCTCGGATCTGGCCGGCGGCTATCCGGCCGTTCAGACGGCCGCCATCGTCGTATCCGCGCTGGCGCTGCTCATCAGCCTGCGCTTCTTCATCGTCTCCGTGAAGCCGGGCGGCGGCCCCGCTCCGTCGATTAACCAGCGGACGGACCACGGCGACATTCGCATTTCCGTCGAGACGGTGGAGAACATCGCGCTGAAGGCGGCTTCGCGCACGCGCGGCGTGAAGGACCTGAGGGCGCGGGTGCTGCCGGCCGAATCCGGCCTGAAAATTACGATCCGCGCGTTCGTAGACGGGGAAACGCCGATTCCGGCGCTCTCGGAGGAAATGCAGCGGTCGGTGTCCGAACAGATCGAAGAGGCGACGGGGATTCCGGTGTCCGAAGTATCCGTCTTTATCGCCAATGTGACGCCGTCCCCCACCGCCTATCGAAGCCGCGTGGAATAAGGGTGGCGCCGATGTGGAAAAGCTGGTGGGAGACGTACGGAGGGCGGGCGGCCGGCGTGGCCGCGGGACTGTTTTTATTTTTCGTTTACGTTTTTACCGGTTTTTGGGACATGTTGTTTTGCGCCCTGCTGGCGGGGATCGGTTACGGCCTCGGCAAGCGCAGGGACGACAAGCGGGGGCCGCTCGTCCAGTGGGACAAGGTGCTGGAATGGATGACGGACCGCTGGCGCTGGCCGCGCTAAAAGCCGCTTCCGCCCGGGCGGCCGTGCAAGCGGAGGCCGGGCGGCACGCAAGCGGCAACGATCGGAGGATTCATGAGACGCAGATTGGCTAGGGAAACGGCGGTACAGAGCTTGTACCAAATGGAAATGAACGGCGTCGACGGCAAGACGGCGGTCGATATCGTCATGGAGGAAGCCCGCCACGACAACGAGATGGGGGCCGACGTCCGCGAGTTGGGAGCCGCGGAGTCGTTCGCGCGGGAGCTCGTCGCCGGCGTCGAGAGCCGGATGGAAGAGATCGACCGGCTGCTCGCCGGTTATTTGACCGGATGGCAGGTCGACCGTCTGTCGCGGGTCGATCTGCAAATTTTGCGTTTGGCCGCCTTCGAATTGCGCTACCGCAAGGAGGCGCCGCCCAAGGTCGTCGTCAATGAGGCGATCGAGCTGGCGAAGCATTTCGGCACGGACGAGTCGGGCAAGTTCGTCAACGGGGTGCTCGGCCGGATGATCCGGGAAGAGGCGGGCCGAACGAACCATCAAGCGGACGGCGCTGCCGCCGCATCCGACTCGGAGGGACATACGCCATGAATGTCAACATCATCGATGGAAAAAAGATTTCGGATTCGATTCGCGAGGAAATCAAGCGCGAGACGGCTGCTCTGCGGGAGCGCGGCGTGCGGCCGGGACTTGCGGTCGTCCTGGTCGGTGAGGACCCGGCCTCCCAGGTGTACGTCCGGAATAAGGCGAAGGCGTGCGAACAGCTCGGCTTCTATTCGGAAGTCCACCGGCTGCCGGCCGAGACGACGCAGGCCGAATTGCTCGCGCTGATCGGGCGCTTGAACGGCCAGGCCGATGTGCACGGCATTCTGGTGCAGCTGCCTTTGCCGGACCATATCGAAGAGAAGGCGGTCATTGACTCCATCTCGGTGGACAAGGATGTGGACGGCTTCCATCCGGTGAGCGTCGGCAACCTGACGATCGGCGACGATTCGCTGCTGCCCTGCACGCCAGCCGGCGTCATCGAGCTGCTGAAGCGCACGGGCCACGACATCGCCGGCAAGCACGCCGTCGTCATCGGCCGCAGCAACATCGTCGGCAAGCCGGTGTCGCTGCTGCTGCTGCGGGAGAACGCGACGGTCACGATCGCGCATTCCCGGACGCCCGATCTGCCGGAGGTGGCGCGGCGGGCCGACATTCTGGTCGCCGCCGTCGGGAAGGCGAAGCTGATCAAGAAGGATTGGGTGAAGCCGGGCGCGGTCGTCATCGACGTCGGGGTCAATCGGCTGCCGGACGGGAAGCTGTGCGGGGACGTCGATTTCGACGAAGTCGCGCCTGTCGCGGGCGGGATTACGCCGGTTCCGGGAGGCGTGGGGCCGATGACGATCACGATGCTGATGGCCAACACGCTGAAGGCGGCAAAGCGCGCGCATTCCATTGCGGACTGACGATGCGAACGGCAGAGCGGAGGCGCAAATGATGGAACCGGCGCGCGTGCTGAGCATCCGCGAAGTCAATCGCTACATCAAGATGAAGCTGGAAGCGGACCAACGGCTGCAGGACGTTTGGCTTCGCGGGGAAATCTCGAATTTCAACCGCCATTCCAGCGGCCATATGTATTTTACGCTGAAGGACGAGAGCGGCCGGCTCAAATGCATCATGTTCGCCTCCCACAACCAGCGCCTGCCGTTCCTGCCCAAGGACGGCATGAAGGTGCTCGCCCGGGGAGGCGTATCCGTCTACGAGAGGGACGGGGCGTACCAGTTCTATGTGACGGCGATGCAGCCGGACGGAGTCGGAAGTTTGTATCTTGCGTTCGAGCAGCTCAAGCGCCGGCTGGAAGCGGAAGGTCTGTTCGCGGCGGAAGCCAAGCGGCCGCTCCCCCGCTATCCGCGGGCGGTCGGCGTCATCACGTCTCCGACCGGTGCGGCGGTGCGCGACATTCTCATTACGCTGCAGCGCCGGCACCCGTCGGTGCCGATCCTGCTGTATCCGGTGTCGGTTCAAGGGAGAGAGGCGGCGCCGTCGATCGTGAAGGCGATCGCGGCGATGAACCGGCTCGGCGAAGCGGACGTGCTGATCGTCGGCCGGGGCGGCGGCTCGCTGGAAGAGCTGTGGGCGTTCAACGAGGAAGCGGTGGCGCGCGCCATTCGGGCGTCGGCGATTCCGGTCATCTCGGCCGTCGGGCACGAGACGGATTTTACGATCGCCGACTTCGTCGCCGATCTGAGGGCGGCGACGCCGACGGCCGCAGCCGAGCTGGCCGTGCCGCACGTCGCCGAGCTGAAGCAGTCGCTGCAGGCGCTCGAGCTGCGCATGGGCAAGACGCTGCGGCTGATGCTGGCCCGCCAGCGGGCGCGCTGGCAGCAAGCGGCGCGCTCGCCGATCTTCCTGCAGCCGCGGCGGGCGCTGCTCGCCCGGGCGGAGCAGCTCGATCGGCTGCGGGACCGCCTGCGGCACCGCGCCGAAGAGAAGGCCGCGCGGGCGCGCGAGCGGCTCGCGCGGCTGGAAGGGCGGCTGCGCGCCATGAATCCGGCCGAGCAGGCCGCCTACGCGCGCCGGCGCGCCGACGTCGCCTCGCGCCGGCTGGCGCTGGCGATGGACGGGCTGCTGCGCGAGCGGAAGAAGGCGTTCGGCGGGATCGTGCGCCAGCTCGACGCGCTCAGCCCGCTCAAAATTATGGCGAGAGGATACAGCCTCGCCTACGACGAAGAAGAACGCAAGCTGATCCGCAGCATTCGCGAAGTGCAGCCCGGCGACCTAATCAAGGTTCGCCTGGCGGACGGCAAGCTCGATTGCCACGTTTGGGCATTGCGGGGGGAGGAGACAAGCGATGGGAACGAGGTCGGAATCGAACGGGAAGTCGACTGAAGCGGCGGACGAGCTGACGTTCGAAGAGGCGATGGAGCGGCTGGAAGGAATCGTGTCCAGGCTGGAAAGCTCGGACGTTCCGCTGGAAACCGCGATCGAGCTATACCAGGAAGGCATGGCGCTGTCCCGGCTGTGCGGCCGGAAGCTCGATCAGGTGGAGCGCAGAATCGAGATGCTGGTGGAGGAGGACGGCGGCCTTGCGCGCAAGCCGTTCGCTCCCGGACGCGACGAGCTCGGCCCGGACAAAGGAGAGTAGCCAATCAGGTGACCCACACGGAAGACATCGGTTTATACATGGAGCAATTGCGCCGGCTTACCGATCAGGCGCTAAAGGAGATGGTGCCGGCGGACTGGCGCGTGCCCGCCAGGCTGAGCGAAGCGGTGCGCTACTCGCTGGACGCCGGCGGCAAGCGGTTGCGTCCGATTTTGACGCTGGCGGCGGCGGAATGCGTAACCGGCGATCCGCAGGTGCGCTTTAAGGCGCTGCCGTTCGCCGCCGCGGTTGAAATGGTGCACACCTATTCGCTCATCCACGACGATTTGCCGGCGATGGACAACGACGATTTCCGGCGCGGCCGTCCGACCAACCACAAGGTGTTCGGCGAGGCGATGGCGATCCTGGCCGGCGACGGGCTGCTGACGCACGCCTTCTACGTGGCGGCGCAGGCGGCCGAACGCGGCGTTCCCGCCGCGAGAACGGTGGCGGTCGTCTCCGAGCTGGCCCGCTTCGCCGGGCTGCCCGGCATGGTCGGCGGCCAGGCCGACGATATGCTGGGGGAACAGGGCATCACTTCCCTCGAGCAGCTCGAAAACATTCATCTGCACAAGACGGCCGATCTGATCGTCTTCTCGCTGCGCGCCGGCGGGCATGCGGCGGAGGCGGACGGGCGCCAGCTCGAAGCGCTGGGGCTGTTCGGGCGGAACGTCGGCCTCGCGTTCCAAATCCAGGACGACATTCTGGACGTTACCGGCGACGAGGCGAAGCTGGGCAAGCCGTTGAGAAGCGACGAACGGCAAAAAAAGGTGACGTACCCGTATTTGATCGGCCTCGAGGAGAGCCGCAGACGGGTCGCCCGTCTGACCGACGAGGCGATTGCCGCGGTGGCGTCCGCCGGTCTGAGCGATGCCGAGCCGCTCATTCGGATCGCCGGAGCGATGATGCGGCGGGATCACTAAGGCAGCCGCGCTTTTTGGACACCGCCCGCAAGCGGCAAGCGGCGCGGCGCCGCCTTTTTTGCCGGCAAGCAAGGAACCGTAACCGCCAGGCGAATCGGCCCGGCGGTTTTTTCTTTACTGCTGCGTCTCCCGCCCCGCCCGGTGCGACGCGGTTCCTCCGTCTTTCGAACCGCGGTGCGTCGAATCGGGACGAGCGGGTTGCGATCGTGGTTTGGGTTTTCGGCGGCCGATATGATATAATAGGTGCAATATTCACGTAGAAGAAGACGGATTCCGTCGTCTCGCGCCGAAGCGGCGGGAGGCGCGCCCGTCAATTCCGGAGAAAGTGGGGAACCCTACTTGCTGCTCGATCGCATCGACAGTCCGGCTGATCTGAAGAAGCTCTCGTTCAGCGAGCTTGGGCAGCTCGCGGGGGAGATCCGCCAATTTCTGATCGAACAGTTGTCCGCAACCGGCGGCCATCTGGCTCCGAACCTCGGCGTCGTGGAGCTGACGCTGGCGCTGCATTATTGGTACGACAGTCCGCGCGACAAGTTCATTTTCGACGTCGGGCATCAGGCGTATGTGCACAAGATGCTGACCGGACGCAAAAACCGTTTCCACACGCTTCGTCAAAAGGACGGACTGTGCGGCTTCGTCAAGCGGGCGGAGAGCGAGCACGACGTTTGGGAAGCGGGGCACAGCAGCACCTCGCTGTCCGCGGCGATCGGCATGGCGCTGGCCCGCGATCTCAAGGGCGGCGACCACCGGGTGATCGCCCTGATCGGAGACGGCGCGCTGACCGGGGGCATGGCGCTGGAAGCGCTGAACCATATCGGCCACGAGCAGCGCAAGCTGACGGTGGTGCTCAACGACAACGAGATGTCGATCGCGCCGAACGTCGGCGCGCTTCACAACTACCTCGGCAAAGTCCGCGCCGACAAGACGTACCGCCGGTTCAAAGAAGAGTTCGAATGGCTGTTGCGCAAAATTCCGGCCGTCGGCGGCAAGCTGGCCCGCACCGCGGAGCGGCTGAAGGACGGCCTCAAATATTTGGTCGTGCCGGGAATGCTGTTCGAGGAATTCGGCCTCAAATATTTCGGTCCGGTCGACGGGCACGACATCGAGAAGCTCGTCGACACGTTCCGCCAAGCGGACAAGGTGGACGGTCCGGTGCTCATCCACGTTCTGACCGTGAAGGGCAAAGGTTATTCCCCGGCGGAAGCCGATTCCCACAAGTGGCACGGCATTACTCCGTACAAGATCGAGTCCGGCCAAGTCGTCAAGCCCGTCGGCCCGCCGATGTACACGGAGGTGTTCGGCAGCGCCCTGATCGAGCTCGCCGAACGCGACGAACGGATCGTGGCGATTACGCCGGCGATGCCGGGCGGATCGGGTCTCATTCCGTTCGCCAAGCGGTTCCCGGACCGAATGTACGACGTCGGCATCGCCGAGCAGCACGCGGCGACGATGTCGGCGGCGCTGGCGATGGAAGGGCTCAAGCCGGTGTTCGCCGTCTACTCGACGTTCCTGCAGCGGGCTTACGATCAGGTGGTGCACGACATCTGCCGCCAGAACGCCAACGTCGTGTTCGCCATCGACCGCGCCGGGTTCGTCGGCCCGGACGGCGAAACGCATCAAGGCGTTTACGATATCGCATTTTTACGGCATATTCCGAATTTGGTGCTGATGATGCCGAAGGATGAGAACGAGCTGCGCCGCATGCTGAAGACCGCCGTCGACTACGACGAAGGGCCGATCGCCGTCCGCTACCCCCGCATCAACGGGCTCGGCGTTCCGCTCGACGCCGAGCCCAAGCCGCTGCCGATCGGCAAGTGGGAGACGGTACGGGAAGGCGACTACGCCGTCGTCCTGGCGATCGGGCCGATGGTGCAGGTGGCCGAAGAAGCGGCCGAACTGCTGAAGCGCGAAGGCGTGAGCGTCCGCGTCGTCAACGCCCGCTTCATCAAGCCGCTGGACGAACAGATGCTGCTCGATCTGGCTCAGGAACGGCTGCCGATGCTCGTTCTGGAAGAAGCGGCGGTCGCCGGCGGCTTCGGCAGCGCGGTGCTGGAATTTTACGCCCAGCGCCAAATTTCGTATCCGTCGATCAGCCTCGCCGGCATCCCCGACCGCTTCATCGAGCACGCCAGCATCAAGGAGCAGCGCGCCGAGACAGGGCTGACCGCCGAGCGCGTCGCTCAGGAGCTGCGGGCGAAGGCGATGCGGGTTCGCCAGCGGGCGACCTGAAGGAACGCATGACGACTTCGAAGGAACGGCTGGACATTTTGCTGCTGGAGCAGGGTTACTTCGAGAGCCGGGAAAAGGCCAAGGCGGCGATTATGGCGGGGCTCGTTCTGGTCGGTTCGGAGAAGGTGGACAAGGCGGGCACCAAGGTGCCGCGCGACGCGGCGATCACGGTCAAGGGAGCCGCCCATCCCTATGTGAGCAGGGGCGGCTTGAAGCTGGAGAAGGCGATTCGCCGCTTCGGACTCGACTTGACCGGGGCGGTCGTGCTGGACATCGGCGCGTCGACCGGCGGATTCACCGACTGCGCCTTGCAGCACGGGGCGGCGTTCGTCTACGCGCTGGACGTCGGCTACAACCAGTTGGATTGGTCGTTGCGCCAAGACGAGCGGGTGCGCGTGATGGAGCGGACGAACTTCCGGCACGTGGAGCCCGGCTCGCTCGACGGTCCGACGCCCGACTGGGCCACGATCGACGTTTCGTTCATTTCGCTGAAGCTCATTTTGCCGAACCTCGTTCCTTTGCTTGCTCCGGGAGGCCGCGTCGTGGCGTTGATCAAGCCGCAATTCGAAGCCGGGCGCGAGCAAGTCGGCAAGTCCGGCGTCGTCCGCGACCCGGCGGTGCACGAAGCGGTGGTCCGGGAAGTGCTCGCCTTCGCCGCCGGCTGCGGATTCGAGCTGCAAGATTTGACGTATTCCCCGATCACCGGTGGGGAAGGAAATATCGAATTTCTGGGATACTGGAAGCTGCCCGCCGACGGTTCACGCGAAGGCGACGGAGTCGCTGCGGACCGTTTCGGCGCGCTGGCGGCCGAAGTCGTCGCCGAAGCGCGCGCGGCTTTTCGCAGAACCGACGGATGACCGGCCGACAGCGCCGCATCCGCGGCATCCGCTGCCCGGAGCTGCCGAAGAACGGCGTCCGCTTGAGGACCGCCCGTTCTGCCGGGCGGCTCCGGCTTTTTTGCTGGGGCCGACAGGAAATGAACCGCCGCGGCGCGAATACATAAGGGCGGCCGGAGCGCCTTGCCAGGCGATGCGCGCGAGCGGTTCCGAACCGGCCAGCACGTCGTTGAAGGGGTTGCGGCGGTGGAAAAGTTCGGCGACTGGCTCGTTTTTCTCGTGGCGATCGGTCTGCTCCTCTTGTGGGCTTGGCGGCGGTTTTACAGATGGCTGCACGAGCCGCCGGGCTACCGCATCCGCAAGCTGGCGGAATCGGCGGAAGTGCCGCGCGACGAAGCCGTCGAACTGCTGGAAAGCCACGGCTACGCGGTACTTTCGGGCAAGCACCGGGTTCCGCTCGGCGTGCAGGTGGACGACGGGCCGATGCAGCCGACCCGGCTCTACTTCGATTATTTGGCGGTCAAGGACAATTCATATTTTTTGGTCAAGCTGGAAAAAAGCCGCATGCCCTTCGAATGGACGGCCAGCGGGCTGAGGGACCGGCTGATGATTTATACGCTGTTGTTCCCCGATTGCGAAGGCATCGTCGTCGCCGATCCGGTTCAGCGCCGGGTCCGCACGGTGCGGTTCATGGTGGAGGATGAGAACGGATGAAAGGCCACAGGCAGCGAAAAATCCGCGAGCTGATCGGCTCCAGGGAAATCGAAACCCAGGAGGACCTGGTGGAGGCGTTGCGCAACGAAGGCGTTCACGTCACCCAGGCGACGGTGTCGCGCGACATCAAGGAAATGCAATTGATCAAAGTGCCGCTGGAAGACGGGCGGTACAAATATTCGATGCCGCAGGACCAGCGCTACAATCCGGCCATGAAGCTGAAGCGGGCGCTGATGGACCATTTCGTGCAGGCGGAGGCGGCGGACAACCTCGTCGTCGTCAAATGTTTGCCCGGCACGGCCAACACGATCGCGTCGCTCATCGACGGCATGGACTGGCCGGAGATCATGGGCACGATCAGCGGCGACGATACGACGCTGATCATCTGCAGGTCCAAAGAGCAAGGCGGACTGATGGTCGAACGTCTGAACGAAATGACTCGGTAAAGAGAAATTTTTTTCACGCGGGATCTACGGAGCGGGGAGGACGAAGCGCAATGCTGAAAGAGCTGACCATTCGCAACCTGGCGGTGATCGAGGCCGTCTCGGTCCCATTCCACAGCGGCTTTCATGTGCTCACCGGGGAAACGGGCGCCGGCAAGTCGATGATCATCGACGCCCTCGCGCTGATCGCCGGGGGGCGCGGCTCCGCCGAGATGATTCGGCACGGGGAGGAGCGGGCCGATATCGAGGCGCTGTTCGACTTGCCGGAGGAGCATCCGGTATGGGGGACGCTGGAACGGCTCGGCGTTCGGGCGAGCGCCGACGAGACGCTGATCGTCCGCCGCGAGCTCAGCGTCCAGGGCAAGTCGTCGGCCCGGATCAACGGGCAGAGCGTGACGTTGGCGATGCTGCGGGAAATCGGCGAGCATCTGGTCAACATTCACGGCCAGCATGAACACCAGTCGCTGCTGCGAACCGAACGCCATCTCGAGTGGCTGGACCAATACGCCGGAGAAGCCGTGCTGCCCGTCAAGAGCGCTTACGAAGAACGGTTTCGCGAGTACCGGGCGGTCACCTCCGAACGCAAGGAGCTGGAAGAGACGTCCCGCCAGCAAATGCAGATGCTCGACCTGTACCGCTACCAGCTCGAAGAGATTGCCGAGGCGAAGCTGAAGCCGGGAGAAGACGAGGCGCTTCAGGAGGAGCGCGGCAAGCTTGCCCATGCCGAGAAGCTGTACGAAGCTTCGTCCGAGGCGTACGAATGGTTGAGCGGCAAGGGGCTGGCCGCGCTGTCCAAGGCGGTCTCCCGGCTCGAAGAGATCGTCAAGGTCGACCCGGCTGCGCTCTCGCCGCTGCTGGAGCAGTTGCAGTCCGCTTATTACAACGCGGAAGACGTCAGCTTCCAGCTTCGCGATTACCGCGAGGACATCGAGTTCAACCCCGAGCGTCTCGCGCAGATCGAGCGGCGCCTGGACGTGCTCTACGGCTTGAAGCGCAAGTACGGAGAAACGATCGAAGATATTATATCCTACCGCAACCGAATTCAAGCCGAAACGGAAAAACTGGACAACCGCGAGGAGCGGCTGAAGGAGCTGGCGGGGCGGGAGCGCAAGCTGCATGACGAGCTTGTCCGGCAAGCGGAGCTGCTGTCGGGCATTCGCCGCGACGCCGCCAAGCGGCTGGCGCGGGCCGTTATGCAGGAACTGAAGGACTTGCAGATGGAGCGCGCCGTCTTCGCCGTGAACTTGCAACCCTGCCCGCTGACGCCGGCCGGCGCCGACACCGCCGAATTTCTGTTGTCGGCCAACCCCGGCGAGCCGCCGAAGCCGCTGTCCAAGATCGCCTCGGGAGGCGAAATGTCGCGCGTCATGCTGGCGCTCAAGGCGATCTTCTCCCGCATCGACCGAATTCCGGTGCTCGTCTTCGACGAAGTCGACACCGGCGTCAGCGGCCGGGCGGCGCAGGCGGTGGCTGACAAGCTGTCCCGCTTGTCCGCTACGGCCCAAGTGTTCGCCATCACCCATCTGCCTCAGGTCGCCTGCATGGCCGATCATCAATATGAAATATCCAAACGTGTGAATAAAGACGGCAGAACGTCGACTTCGGTCGCGCAGCTCAAGGACGAACAGCGGGTCGAAGAGCTGGCGCGCATGCTCGGCGGAGTGGAAGTGACGGAAAAGACCCGGCACCACGCACAGGAAATGCTGCTGCTGGCACGACGCCAAAAAAACGCGTAAGGACGCGAAAAAATCGCCTTCGAGGAAGGTTTTCGGGAACATAAAAGCAGGGGGGCGCGGTTACCTTATAGGTACGTTGCCGGCGAGATCAGCTGCCGGGAAAGACTGTAAGGGAGCGTGAGATCTTTGAACCGTAAACCCTCCATCCGACGCAGCATCGGCATCCTCCTGGTCTTGTCTCTATGTTTGGCCGCGACTTCCGCTCCCATTCGTCATTATGCGGAAATTCCCCGCGAGCTGAGGCTTTTTTCGGGCCAATCGAAGCATCTTCACTTCGCCATGCCGGTTCATGCCCAAGGTTCGCTCGATCCCGCCGTGGCGCAAATCAACGGTTCGTCCAAGTCCAGCGTTGCGGTCGATCTCCAACAGCCCTTGTCCATCCAGCCCAAGAAGAGCGGCGTCACGGAGCTTAAGCTGAAGCTGTTCGGCAAGATCCCGTTCAAAACCGTCAAGCTGCAAGTCGTGCCCGATTTGCGCGTCGTGCCGGGCGGCCAGACGATCGGCGTCAAGGTCAAGGCGGCGGGCATCATGGTCGTCGGCCATCACCTGGTGCAGACCGGGTCGGGCGTGCGCCGATCCCCCGGGGAAGAAGCCAGGCTGAAGCTGGGCGACTTGATCGTATCGATCAACGGAATCAAGCTGAACGACGTGACGAAGGTGGCGGCGCTGGCGGATCAGGCCGGCAAAACCGGGGTTCCGCTGAAGCTGGAAGTGAAGCGCGGCAAGACGACGTTCCATACTTCGCTGATGCCGGCATTCGATCAGGAAGACCAGGCGTGGCGGCTCGGCTTGTATATTCGGGATTCGGCGGCCGGCGTCGGAACGCTGACGTTCTATGCGCCCGATCAAGGAATGTACGGAGCGCTCGGCCATATTATTACCGATATGGACACGCAGACGCCGATCTCGGTCGGAAGCGGGCAAATTTTGCAATCGAACGTGCTGTCCATCTCCAAGAGCCAGAGCGGCGAGCCGGGAGAGAAGCGGGCGATGTTCATCAAGGAAGGCAAGACACTCGGCAGCGTGGAGAAAAATACGGCGTTCGGCATCTTCGGCCGGATGGATAAGCTTCCCGACCATTCGTTGCACCGCGAGCCGGTTCCCGTTGCGTTCGCCGAGGAAGTCAAGGAAGGGCCGGCGGAAATCTTGACCGTCGTAAGCGGCCAGAAGGTCGAGAAGTTCGACATCGAGATCGTCCACGTCTCCAAGCAGCAGGTGCCGGCGACGAAGGGGCTCGTCATCCGCATCACCGATCCGAAGCTGCTGGAGAGGACGGGCGGAATCGTGCAGGGGATGAGCGGCAGTCCGATTCTTCAGAAAGGCAAACTCGTCGGAGCGGTCACCCACGTATTCGTCAACGATCCGACTTCCGGTTACGGCTGTTTTATCGAATGGATGCTGCAGGACGCGGGCATCGTGTTGCAGCCGAACCAGGCGACATCTAAGGCGGTTTGACGCCTTAGATGTTTTCTCGTTTCCGGCGGCGCTGCGCGGCCCAAGTTTTGTCGAAAACATGCGAAAAAGCACGGCAATTGACATAAATTATTTATTATATTCGATATCAACAAAAAAATAAAGAAATAATTTTTGGACAAGAAGGAATTACATACGCTGTGTCGAATCGGTAACGAGGAGAACGTAACGTTCTCCGACCTCAACTCAATTGTGTAGAAAGGGAGGACCAGACCTTGCATCGGATCGAAGTATTCCTGGCTGACGACAACCGAGAATTCACGAACTTATTGTCCGAGTATATTGAGGAACAGGACGACATGACCGTCATCGGCGTCGCTTACAACGGGGAAGAAGTCATTCGCCAATTGGAAGAAAATCGGCTCGTACCCGACGTGATGATCGTCGATATCATCATGCCGCACCTGGACGGGCTTGGCGTATTGGAAAAGCTGCGCGACATGAATTTGTCCCCGATGCCCAAGATCATTATGCTGACGGCATTCGGGCAAGAGAACATTACGCAGCGGGCGGTGCAACTCGGTGCTTCTTACTACATACTGAAGCCGTTCGACATGGATGTGCTGGCCAACCGCATTCGCCAGCTGGCCGGCGCTTCGACCCCGACGACGAGCTCTTCTTCGGTCATCGTTTCGACGAGCGCCGCTCCGCGGGCGAACAACATCGTGCCGCTCGGCAAACCGAAAAATTTGGACGCCAACATCACGAGCATCATCCACGAAATCGGCGTTCCGGCACATATCAAAGGCTATCAGTACCTGCGCGAAGCGATCACGATGGTGTACAACAACATCGAAATTCTCGGCGCGATCACCAAGACGCTGTATCCGGCGATCGCCGAGAAGTTCAAGACGACGCCTTCCCGCGTCGAGCGCGCCATCCGCCACGCCATCGAGGTCGCCTGGACGCGCGGCAACATCGACAGCATCAGCCACCTGTTCGGCTACACGATCAACATCTCGAAGTCGAAGCCGACGAACTCGGAATTCATCGCGATGGTCGCGGACAAACTGCGCATCGAGCATAAGGTCAGCTAGAAGCTGGGAGGCTTGAAGTAAGGGATTATCGATAACGCCGCTTCTCATTCGGCTGCAGCGCCGGAGAGGAGCGGCGTTTTGGCTGCGGGCAAATTGAACGAATCCGCCTGGTCAAGTAGAATGGAAGGGATCGCTAGTGGTGGGAGAGAGGGGACGACGATGCCGACAACCGGACTGGAAACGCAATTGTTGAGCTCCCTGGAAAAAGTGTTTCCCGACCAAGCTTCCGCCGGGCCGGCTTGGGAACGGGGAACCGCGCTTCGGGACGAAGTGTATTCCTTTCAAGTCGCTTACCGGTGGACGGCTTCCTCGCGAGCGCTGCGCTTCGTTCGCGTTCGCGCCGAGTCGGAGCTCGCCGGGCGGGTGACCGTGCGCAGCGTCGGCCTCGTTCCGTCGGAGCTGCCGATATACGCCGATCATGACGGCGACGTGCTGCGCGCCTCTCCGGGGCTGTATCCCGATCCGCTGCTGCCGGTCGACGCGGCGGAAGGGCTGGTCGCGCCTCCGGGCCAGTGGCGGGCCGTTTGGATAACGGTCGACTTGGGCGGTTTCGCGGGCGCAGGCGTCTATCCGATCCGGATTCGCTTCGAAGACGAAGCCGGCCGCGAGCTCGCTGTGGAAACATTCGAGCTGGACGTCATTCCCGCCGCGCTGCCGGAGCAGAAGCTCATTCATACGGAGTGGCTCCATGCCGACTGTCTGAGCGTGCATTACGGAGTCGAACCGCTGAGCGAAGCGCATTGGGCGCTGCTGGAGAAGTATGTGCGGGCCGCCGCATCCCACGGGATCAACATGATCCTGACGCCGCTGTTCACGCCGCCGCTCGACACGAAGGTTGGCGGGGAGCGTCCGACCGTCCAACTCGTGGAGGTGAAGGCAAGCGGCGGCACTTACACGTTCGGTTTCGACCGGCTGCGGCGTTGGATCGGGATGTGCGAGCGGGCGGGCGTCCGGTATTTCGAATTTTCCCACCTGTTCACGCAGTGGGGGGCGGCACACGCGCCGAAAATCGTGGCGGAACAGGACGGACGCGCGGTGAAGCTGTTCGGCTGGGAGACGGACGCGGCCGGTGCGGAGTACGAGCGTTTTCTGGACCAATTGCTGCCCGCTTTGACGGCGTTCCTGAAGGAACGGGATATCGCCGGCCGCAGCTATTTTCACCTGTCGGACGAACCGGGGCTTGCGCATCTGGAATCGTATCGCGCCGCCGGCATGCGGCTTCGCAAGCATTTGGACGGCTTTCCGATCATGGACGCGCTGTCGAATGTGGAATTTTACGAGCGGGGTTACGTGAAGCAGCCGATTCCGGCCAGCGACCACCTCGAGCCGTTTCTGGACGCGGGCGTGCCGGACCTGTGGACATATTACTGCTGCTCGCAGTACAAGGACGTCTCGAACCGGTTCTTCTGCTTCCCCTCGGCCCGCAACCGGATTATCGGCGTGCAGTTGTACAAATTCGCCGTCGCGGGCTTCCTGCATTGGGGGTACAACTTCTGGTTCTCCCAATATTCCGTGTCGGCGATCGACCCGTTCCGCGTGACCGATGCCGGCTGCGCCTTCCCTTCCGGGGACGCCTTTGTCGTCTATCCCGGTCCGGATGGGCCGATCGAGTCGATCCGGCTGGAAGTGTTCTACGAAGCGCTGCAGGATTTGCGGGCGTTGCAGCTGCTCGAATCGCTCATCGGCCGCGAGAGGACGTTGCGCCTGCTGGAGGACGGCCTCGGCGAGCCGATCACGTTCAAGCGGTATCCGCGCGAGGCGAAGTGGCTGCTTGGGCTCCGGGAGCGGATCAACGCGGCGATTCGGCAGCGAGTGGAAAAATAACGGTCGGAGATGACAGCCATGAACGCGCCTTCCGGGCACAATCGGATTCTTCTGTACGAGCATAAGCATGTCGGCGGGCACCGGGTGTCGGAACACGACCATCCGTTCCATCAGTTGCTGTTCGCGCTGGAAGGCGAAGGGGAAATCCGGCTGAACGGGGAAGTCCGAAAGCTGGCGGCAAACGATGCGGCGCTCATCGTGCCGTCTTCCGCCCATTCCGTCCGGTCGGATTCAAAGCTGACGCTGCTCGTGCTCGTCTTCGACGAGCAGGCGCTCGACGGCGACGTCGTCGGGCGGCTGCTGCAGGCGCATTTTCGCGAATCGGCCGTGGTCCGGCCGAACCTGTTCGCGGGCAGCGAGCTGCGCCAGCTGCTCCGCAAGATGCTGTTCGAGCAGTCGGCGGAGTCCCCATTGCGGGAACTTGCGCTGCAGATTCATCTGTCGCACCTGCTGCTCCTTCTCGCCCGGACGCTGGCAGCTCCCGCGGCGGGGAGCAGCGGCGCCAGCCGGCTGCGCGCCGAGAAGATCCGGGCGTACATCGACACTCACTATTACGAACAGCTGACCGCCGGCGACATCGCCTCGAAGCTCGGCATGAGCACCCGCCACGTCAACAACATTTTCAAGGAACGGTACGAACGGACGCCGATGCAATATTTGACCGAGGTGCGGATTCGCGTGGCCCAGAAGCTGCTTGCGGAGACGGACAAGGACGTCATCTCGATCTGCTTCGAGGTCGGGTACGATTCGGTGTCCACGTTTTACCGCTCGTTCAAGGCGATCGTCAAGCTGTCCCCCAAGTCGTTCCGCGACCATCAGTTCCGAAACTGAGAATTCCGTTCCCGATCTCGCAAGAAAACCGTTCCGGCTCCTTCTACAATAAAGGTATACCAAGGAAAGGAGCCGCAGAACGCATGACCGTACGCAACATCGGCATTATTATGAACGGGGTAACCGGCCGGATGGGGACGAACCAGCACTTGAACCGTTCGATCATGGCCATCCGCCGGCAAGGAGGCGTGCCGCTTCCGAATGGGGACGTGCTGATGCCCGACCCGATACTCGTCGGCCGGCAGGCGCACAAGCTGCAGGCGCTGGCGGAAGCCAACGGGCTGGCCCGCTGGAGCACCGATCTGGAAGCGTGCCTGGCCGATCCTTACAACGAAATTTATTTCGACAGCCAGACGACGGCGCTGCGCGAGGTGAGCGTCAAGAAGGCGATCGCGGCCGGCAAGCACATCTACTGCGAGAAGCCGACCGCCTCCGACCTGGCCGGAGCGCTGGAACTGGCGCGATTGGCCCGCGAGGCCGGCGTCAAGAACGGGGTCGTGCAGGATAAGCTGTTCCTGCCCGGGCTGCTCAAGCTGAAGCGGCTCGTCGATTCGGGCTTCTTCGGACGCATTCTGTCGGTGCGGATGGAGTTCGGCTACTGGGTGTTCGAAGGCGACTGGCAACCCGGACAGCGCCCGTCCTGGAACTACCGCAAGGAGGACGGGGGCGGCATTATCGTCGACATGTTCGCCCACTGGCGCTACGTGCTCGACAATCTGTTCGGGGAAGTGAGAGCGGTTTCCTGCCTGGGCGCGACCCATATTCCGCAACGGGTGGACGAGCAGGGCGTCCCTTACGCGTGCACGGCTGACGACGCCGCCTACGCGACGTTCGAGCTGGAGGGAGGCATCGTCGTCCAGGCGAACTCTTCTTGGGCGGTGCGGGTCGACCGCGACGACTTGCTCACGGTGACTGTGGACGGCACCGAGGGGAGCGCGGTCGCGGGCCTGCGCGACTGCAAGACGCAGCACCGCGTCAATACGCCGCGGCCGGTGTGGAACCCGGACATTCCGAATCCGTTCGCGTTCCGGGAGCAATGGGAGCCGATGCCGGACAACCAGACGTTCGACAACGGGTTCAAGGTGCAGTGGGAGCTGTTCCTCAAGCACGTGGCGCTAGGCACTCCGTTCCCGTGGGATCTGCTCGAAGGGGCCAAGGGCACGCAGCTTGCCGAACTCGCTCTGCAATCCTGGAAAGAGCGGCGCTGGATCGACGTTCCGGCGCTCCGCCTGTAAGGGAGGGATCGCCATGGCCATCTCTGTGCGGCTGCCCCGCGCGGGCGGCGAACTGTACGCTTACGAGCTGCGGGAAGCGGCTCCGTTCGCCCGGCCGGACCGGCCGTTCCAGAGCCGGATCGCCTTCTCCGCGGCGCACGTCGTCTGCGATCCGTTCGCGGACGCCGATCCGCTGCACGCGGCGCAGATCGACTGGGGCGCGACGCTCGCCTACCGCCATTATTTGTGGAGCTGCGGCATGGCCGTCGCCGAGGCGATGGACACGGCGCAGCGGGGAATGGGGCTCGACTGGCTCCGCGCCAAGGAGCTCATTCGGCGCTCCGTCGCCGAGGCGCGCTCCGTCGGCGGGCGGATCGCCTGCGGCGCGGGCACCGACCATTTGGCCCCGGCCCCGGGAACGACGCTGGAGCAGGTCGAAGCCGCCTACGAGGAGCAGGTCGGCTTCGTCGAGGGCGAAGGCGGGCAGGTCATCCTGATGGCCAGCCGCGCGCTCGCCGCCTGCGCCAAGGGGCCCGAAGACTACGAGCGGGTGTACGGCAACATCTTGCGCCAAGTGAAGCAGCCGGTCATTCTGCATTGGCTCGGCGACATGTTCGATCCGGCTCTGGCCGGGTACTGGGGCTGCAAGGACGACGTGGACGCGGCGATGGACGTCTGCCTGCGCGTCATTCGCGCCCATGCGGACAAGGTCGACGGCATCAAAATTTCGCTGCTCGACAAGGACCGCGAGATCCGCATGCGGAGGCTGCTTCCGGAAGGCGTCCGGATGTATACCGGCGACGACTTCCACTATCCGGAGCTCATCCGCGGCGACGAGCGCGGCCATAGCGACGCGCTGCTCGGCATCTTCGACGCGATCGCGCCGGCCGCCGCGGCCGCGCTGCACGCGCTGGACGCCGGGGATGCGGACCGCTACGGGCAGATCATGGCGCCGACCGTGACGCTGTCGCGGCACATCTTCCAGAAGCCGACCTACGCTTACAAGACGGGAATCGTGTTCATGGCGTACTTGAACGGACATCAATCGCATTTCCGCATGCTCGGCGGGGCCGAGGGCAGCCGGTCGATCGTGCACCTCTCGGACCTGTTCGTTCTGGCCGACCAGGCGGGGCTGCTCGCCGATCCGGAACTGGCCGTATCGCGCATGAACAAGACGCTGGCTTTGGCCGGCATCGAAGTCTAAACCACGCCGGCCGATCGATCAGCCTGCGGCCGGGGCGCCGGCCGTTCCGGTCAGCTTCCGGCCGGCAATCACCGTTGCGGCTGACGATCGCATCGGCGGCAAGGAGGGATTCCGGTGGAGCCGCTTCGTTCCATCGACAGACTCAGCTTCAATCAAATTACGGCCGACCGGCTAAGCTTGCAGGAAGCCGTCACAGCCGTCTGCCGCGCGCAGGTGCCCTGGATTTCGCTGTGGCGGCACAAGGTGGCGGACGCCGGGCTGGCCGAGAGCAAGCGGATCGTGAAGGACGCCGGCCTGCTCGTCTCCAGCCTGTGCCGCGGCGGCTTCTTCCCGGCCCCGACGCCGGAGGCGCGCCGCGAGCGGATTGACGACAACCGGCGGGCGATCGAGGAAGCCGCCGAGCTCGGCACCGACACGCTCGTGCTCGTCTGCGGCCCGGCGCCGGACCGCGACATCGGCTCGGCGCGCCGCATGGTCGAGGAGGCGATCGCGGAGCTGGCGCCGTACGCCCGCGCCTGCGGCGTCAAGCTCGGCATCGAGCCGCTGCATCCGATGTACGCCGGGGACCGCTCCGTCGTCAATACGCTCGGCCAAGCGAACGCGATCGCGGAGCGGTTTGATGCGCGCGACGTCGGCGTCGTCATCGACGCGTTCCACGTCTGGTGGGACCCCGACCTGTACGCCCAAATCGAGCGCGCGAGGGGGCGCATTCTCGGCTTCCACGTGTCGGACTGGCTCGTCCCGCTGCCCGACCCGCTCATGGGACGCGGCATGATGGGCGACGGCGTCATCGAGCTGCGCCGGATGCGCCATGCCGTCGAAGCGGCAGGCTACGACGGGCCGATCGAAGTCGAGATCTTCAACCGCGACGTCTGGGACATGGCGCCGGACGAAGCGCTGGCGCTGATCAAGGAACGTTACTTGCAGCATGTGTGACCGAGGCAAGGTCGGCGCCAGGGCCGGATCGCCTCGCCTCGCCCATACAAGCGGCTGCCCGCAGCCCGCTCGGGTTTCTCTCCGAACGGCCGTGACGATCAGGGAAGCTGCGGACAAGCTTGCAAGCGGCAGGACGATCCGCCATTGGGCGCCGGCCGATTGGAACGGACGCGCAAACGACTTCGCCCCATGGCGAGAAGGAGGAAGTTGCCGTGAGAACTTATCAGGCCGCCATCGTCGGAATCGGAGGCTTCGGCGCGATCCATACGGGAGTGCTGGCCGAGCTGGCCGCGGAAGGGCGGCTTAAGGTCGCCGCGTTCGCGGAGAAGCGGCCGGACGCCAGCCCCGAACCGTTCGCCCGCTTGACGGAGCTGGGCGCGGCGCATTACGAAGACTACGAACGGATGCTGGAAGACCGCCCCGAACTCGACTTCGTCGTGCTGGCGACGCCGATCGCCGCCCACAAGCCGATGAGCGTCCGCGTGCTCCAGGCGGGCTTTCACGTGCTCGTCGAGAAGCCGCCGGCGGTGACGATACAGGACCTGGACGACATGGTCGCCGCGCAGCGGGCGAGCGGCCGGCTGTGCCAGGTCGACTTCCAGAATACGGCCGGCAGGGCGTTTCGGGAGCTGCTCGACCGCTTGAAGGCCGGCGAGATCGGGAAAGTGACGGATGTGACCGGAGTCGGCATGTGGCAAAGAACGAAAGCCTACTACGCCCGAACCGCATGGGCCGGCAAGCTGATTCACGGCGGGCAGTACGTGCTCGACGGCACGTTCAACAATCCGTTCTCCCACCTGCTGAACAACTGCCTGCTCGCGGCCGGCGCCGCCGATCCGTCGCATTCGCTGCCCGTCTCGGTGCAGGCCGAGCTTTACCATGTGAACGACATCGAGGGCGACGACGCTTCCTGCCTGCGCATCGTTACGGCCTGCGGCGCGACCGTGCGCTTCTATGCGATGCTGTCCCATGAGCGGAACGAAACGCCGTACATCCGCGTCCGGGGGACGGAAGGCGAGATCGTCTGGCATTACGACAACCGGCTGGTCGTCCGCGGCGGCGGGGGCGATACCGTTACCGACTACGGCCGGGAAAATTTGGTGCGCAACATGTACCTGAACTTGATGGAAGCGATCGAGACGCCGGAGAAGCCGCTCTATTCGCCGCTCGACGCGACCCGCAGCTTCGTCCTCGCCGCCAACGGCGCGTACGAATCTGCCGGCGCCGTTCGCCCGATCGCCGCTCCCTACGTGGTCGAGCGGGAAGCGGAAGGCTCGTTCGTCCGGCTGCTGCCCGAGCTGTCGGAACGGATGAAGGATGTCGCCGACCGGGGCTTGCTCTATTCGGAATATCCGTTCCCGTGGGCGGCGCCGACCCGCGCCTTCCGCCTGGACAACTACCGCAAGTTCGAGCTGCCTCCCGGCTTCGAAACGCAAGGGAGCGCGGAGGCGGCGGGGCGGCAAGGTTAAGCTTCCCGCGGACGCGGCGGGAACGTTGCCACGCCGGCTCCTCTCCGGCCGCGCGTTTGGCTTAGCGGAATCGGAGGAGCCGCTGCAAGCCGCCAAACGAAATTTTTCGATCATTCGGCTCCAACCGCGAAATATCGGCGCAGAAGCGGACTTCGGTCCGCTTTTTTTGCATTTTTTAAGTTTATCTTAAGGCAATCTGCGGAAAATTTGATATAGTGAAACAATGAGCTTGCACAAATATGAGGAGGATCATAAAAGAATGAGCGATGAAAACAAAGACAAAGAGCTGCCTATGCAGCCTATCTCCTCCGAGGACCGTCCGGAAGCGGACAAGCCTGCAGAGGACGAAGCGCTCGAAGAGGCGCCTCAATCGGTGAACGATCAGGAGCCTGAGAAGGAGCGCGAACCGCAACCGAAACCGCCCAAGGAGAAGCCGGCCCCGGCTGCCGTTCGGCCGGTCCCGGCGGGCGCGAAACCTGCGGCCGCCGCGGCGGGAGCCGGCAACAAGAGCTGGCCCTGGATCGCCGTTGCGGTCATTGCGATCGCCGCTCTCATCTTCGTGCTCGTCCGCGAGTCGAAGGGCAGTTCGATGAACGAGGCGGTCGGCGAGCTGAACGGCAAGTCGATCACCAAGGCGGAGCTGTATGACGGAATGGTTCAAACGATGGGCCAAGCCCAAATCGGCCAAACGCTCGATCAGGTCATGATGCTGAAGGTGATCAGCAACGAGGCCGCCAAAACCGGAAGCAAGGTGACGGACGCCGATATTGACGCCTATATCGACGAGATCAAGAAAGAGAACAACTTCGAGACCGACGACCAGTTCAATCAGGCGCTCGCTTCCTCGGGCATGACGCTCGACCAGTTCAAGGAGCAGGTGCGCCCGCAGTTGGAACTGAGGCTCATCTTCGACAAGAAGCTGAATCCGACCGAAGACGACCTGAAAGCCTATTACGACAAAAATAAAGAAAGCTTCGGAACGCCGGAGCAAGTTCGCGCCTCGCACATTCTGCTGAGCACGAAGGAAGAAGCCGAAGCGGTGCTGAAGCAGCTCAAGCAGGGCGCCGACTTCGCGACGCTGGCGAAGGAGAAGTCGCTCGACACCGGCTCCAAGGATAACGGCGGCGATCTCGGCTACTTCGGCAAGGGCGTCATGAACGAGCCGTTCGAACAGGCCGCTTTCGCTTTGAAGGTGGGACAACTGAGCGACGTCGTTCAATCTCCGAACGGGTATCATATCATCAAGGTGACGGACCATAAGCAGGCGGTGATTCCCGCCTACGACGACGTGAAAGACGAAGTGAAAAACAAGTACCTCGACGAGAAGATCAACGAAGGATTCTCCGATTGGTACACCCAGGCGAAGAAGGATGAGGGCTACAAAAACTTCCTGACCAACGAGGACGCCACGACCGCGACCGAAGCGCCGCCCAGCGAGCCGGTTCCGTCGGAAGTTCCGGGCGCTTCCGGCTCCCCGGCGGCCTCGGCCACGGCATCGCCTTCCGGCACGCCCGCGGGCTCGGAGTCGCCGTCCGCTTCGCCTTCGGCTTCCGCCGGACAATAAGCTTCGCTATAACGGACCGGACCGCCTGGCGCGGCGGTCCGTTTCTTCTTCGGCAGGCGCGCCGCGCTCCCGGACGTGCCGGCGCGATCCCGCCCGTGCGGTTAGCCGCCGTTCGCCGGCTTGCGGGCGGTGACGATGCGGACCGGCGGAAACATGGCCAAGCGCAAGCCGGACAGGCGCACGTCCCGCAAGCCGGCCCGGCTCAAATCCTCGGCGTACTCCTTCGTATTCCGGAAGTCGAGCAGCGCGACCGTTCCGCCGGGCTGCAGCACGCGCGCGATCTCGGCGACCGCCTGCCGCCGGTCTTCCCGGCCGGCGAGGTTATGGATCGCAAGGCTCGACGTCACCGCGGCGAACGAGCTGTCGGCGAACGGCAGGCGGCGCATGTCGGCGTTGACGACCCGAACGCGGTTCGCCACGCCTTCGAGCGCCGCATTGCGCAGCGTCGCTTCCGGACTGTTGCCGGATTGGTCGTGCGAGTTCCAAATGTCGATGCCGACCGCTTCGCCCTTCGGCAGCCGCTTGGCGACGGCGTGCAGCACCAATCCGCGCCCGCAGCCGACGTCAAGCGCCCGATCGTCCGGCCGCAACGGAAGCGCGGCGACGAGCCGTCGGACGACCGCCATCTTGCCTTTCTTGCTGCTCCAGATCATCCAGACCGCTTCCGCTCCGCAGACCACGCCGATCAGCCCCAGCCATGCGGCGAGAACGGCGAACCAGACTCCCGCCAGGAGCGTCCCCACGACCGCCGCCGCGGCGATCAGCAGCGCTCCGATCACGATCAGGTTTCGCACGACGTTCGGCGCATCGAGGCCGTAGCTGCCCTTAAAACCGTTTTCCTTTCCCACCGGCAACCCTCCACAAGAGAAATATGATGGAGAAAAACCTTAATCCTTTCTTAAACATATCTAAAAATCAGTTTAGCATGAGACATTGGGAAAGAAACTGGACTATAGTAGAGGAAAAAAGAGGCGAGGAGTGCAGGACGAAGTGACGCAGCGACGGTTGCTGATCGTGGACGACGACCGGGAGATCGCCGGTCTGATCGATATTTATTTGCGCAACGAAGGGTACGCGACGGACCAGGCGCACGACGGGGCGGAGGCGCTCGCCAAGCTGGAGGAAGAGGCGTACGACCTCGTCGTGCTCGACGTCATGATGCCGGGCATGGACGGCATTACGGCTTGCCGCCGCATCCGGGAGAAGCGGGAAATTCCGATTCTGATGGTGAGCGCCAAGGCGGAGGACATGGACAAAATTCTCGGCCTGATGACGGGTGCGGACGACTACATGATCAAGCCGTTCAACCCGCTGGAGCTCGTCGCCCGCGTCAAGTCGCTCCTGCGACGTTCGTATCAATACAGCCGGCCGGCGAGCGGTGCGGACGAAAACATCATTGTCGCCGGACCGCTTCGCATCGACAAGCAGTCCCATTCGGTGGAAGCGGGCGGCAAGCCGATTCGCCTGACGTCGACCGAATTCGGCATCTTGAGCCTGCTCGCGGGCCATCCGGGCCGCGTGTTCAGCGCCGAGGAAATTTTTCAGCACGTGTGGAAGGAAAAATATTTCGAGTCGAACAATACGGTCATGGTGCATATCAGCAAGCTGCGGGACAAGCTGGAGCAAGAGTCCGGCGACAAGCTGATCGCCACGGTGTGGGGGGTCGGCTACAAATTTGAGACCTAAAGGCATCGGCCGGATGATCTGGCGCCTCATCTGGCAAGTGACCGCAAGCGCGGGGCTGAGCCTGATCAGCGGGTACATGCTGATCACCGTCCTCAGCAATTTGTACTGGCGCTTTTATCCGTATACGCGATTTTTGCGCATGGGCTACAATGTGATCCGGACCATGTTCGGCCGGGAGACGGTTCCGTATTTCGTCGGATTTTTTCTGTTTACGGGATTCATGGTTCTGTTCCAGCTGCCGCACTTTTTGTATGTAAACCGGCTCCGCGTTCAGCTCGACCGGATTGCCGCCGGCCAGTTCGATGCCACGCTGCCGGAGCGCGGGAGCAGCGAGCTCGGCGAGATGGCCGAACAGACGAACCGGCTCATCCGGAAGCTCAAGCAGTCGCTGGACGAAGAGCGCCGCGCCGAACAGGCGAAGAACGAGCTCGTGACGAACGTGTCGCACGATTTGCGGACGCCGCTGACGTCGATTCTCGGCTACCTCGGCCTTATCGAGCAGGACCGTTACCGCGACGAGGTCGAGCTGCGCCATTACGTCTCCATCGCTTACGAGAAGGCGCAGCGGCTCCACTTGCTCACGAACGACCTGTTCGAGCTGACGCGAACGCGCAGCGGGCCGGCCGCTCTGCGCATGACGCGCCTCAATCTCGTCGAGCTGCTCGGCCAACTGCTCGTCCATCACCGGCTGGCGCTGGCCGAAGCCGGCATGGAAGGGAAGCTGAACGCGTCCCAGCCCGAGCTGCCGGTGTCGGGCGACCCGCTGAAGCTGGCGAGAGTGTTCGAAAATTTGCTGGCGAACGCGATTCAATACGGCCGGGACGGGCGCAGGGTCGATTTCGTCGCGTACCGGGAAGGAGACGAGGCGGTCGTCGACGTCGTCAATTACGGCGAGCCGATTCCGACGGCCGACCTGCCGCACATCTTCGACCGCTTCTACCGCGTCGACAAGTCGCGCAGCGAGCACAGCGGCGGCTCCGGCCTCGGGCTGGCCATCGTCAAAGGGCTCGTCGAGCAGCACCGCGGCCGCATCGAAGCGGACAGCGACACCGAGCGCACCGTCTTTCAGGTTCGGCTGCCGCTGCTGGCGGCGGACGAGAAGGGCTGAGGAACCGTTGACGGGTTCCGGTTGCTGCACCGGCTGGCGTCGGGCGCTTACGACGGCGAGCGCGGTCGGTCGGGCGCTTCGGGCCTCGCCGGACTTTTAAGGAAATCGAAAGCTTTTGCTTCGGCAAGCTTAAAAAACGGCAGTTACAATGGGAGGCGATCAAACTTAACGGAAGGCGGCAGGCTCAAGATGAGATGGGGCGCGTTGGTGCTGGCGGCGGTTGTGGCCGCCGGATTGGGCTGGGCGGCGAACAAGCAGGAGCGGGCGCCGGAGGCTGTCGCCACAGAAGCGATCGAAACGAATGCCGCGGCGCTGCTCGATGCGCAAACGGGGAAGTGGCTGTACGTGCAGAACGGCGACCAGGCGTTGGCTCCGGCCAGCATGTCGAAGATGATGACCGAGCTGCTCGTGTTGGAGCGAATTCGGGAGGGCAAGCTGCACTGGGAGGACAGCGTGGAGGCGAGCCGCTATGCGGCAGAGGTCGGCGGCTCCGGCATGGGGCTGCAAACCGGGCAAAAGCTGACGGTGAAGCAGCTGTTCGCCGCCATGGCGATTCATTCGGCGAACGACGCAGCGGTGGCGCTGGCCGAGAAAGTCGCGGGGGACGAGCCTGCGTTCGTGCGGTTGATGAACGACGAGGCGAAGCGGATCGGCCTGTCGAGCGCCACCCGGTTCGCCAACGCGACCGGGCTGCCGAAGGAAGATGTGGCCGCTTTCCGGACGGCTGCCTCTGCGGACGATACGCGAATGACCGCCAAGGATGCGGCCCGGCTGGCCGACAAGCTCATCGGCGACTACCCGGAGCTGCTCGAGTTTACGAAGCAGCCGGAGACGCTCGCTGCCGACGGAACGACGATGCTGGCGACGTCCAACGAGATGCTTCCGGGACAGCGCTTCGGCATGAAGGGCAACGACGGCCTGAAAACCGGCTATACGTCGGCTGCCGGCTATTGCTTCACCGGCTCGTTCCTGCTGGACGGCCATCGGTACATTAGGGCTTGCTGAACGAACAAAAAATCCTTATTCCACAAGGGATTTGAGCTAC
>ENA-UOWJ01000053-UOWJ01000053.1-bioreactor-metagenome-genome-assembly--contig:-NODE-53-length-117446-cov-8.772061_pt1 | contig 117446 bp, 132 predicted proteins | sample MGYA00238156_ERZ761611 | MGnify/ENA primary metagenome ERZ761611 (study PRJEB28900, sample SAMN06268034) | bioreactor metagenome | isolation source: Joint BioEnergy Institute, California, USA...
CCTTCTTTAGAGATAGCCCCTTACGCTTGTCGCTCGCACCCAAAACAATTCTCCATCCTTGATATCCATAGATTATTGTATAAGGGATAAATACCACAAACTTCTATAGCCCCAGTCAAATGGACATTCGCACCGCGATCAATATAGTCGAGAGCGCTTTCAGGTCCAGTTCCGCCACCTACATTACTGAAAATGGAGATCGCGTCTACAACTGGACTGCACCGATTACACTCTATCGTGGTTCAGGACGCGGAAATCCCGATCCTTTCGCTGACACGACTATCGGCTATCCGTTCTTTACTGACGTTCCGCTCATCGCGCACGACTACTCCATTAGACCAAATGGCTTCACCCATGACCAAGGCGGCAAGGTGTTTGCCTATCGGGTGAAGCTCAACCGCCCATTTGTGATGTTCCCGGTGCCCGAGCCGGTCACCGAGATCAATCATGTCCAAACGGCGCTTGGGCTCTCTGACGAACAGGCCATCGCCCTCGTCAGGTCGATTGAAGGCTGGGTGGGTGAAGGCGGAAGGCCCGCCAACGAGCTGGCTGACGAGGAAATCCGAGCAGTTCTCCACGGCGATGACGAGTACCTGTATGACCACAACATCAACATCAGCAGCTTCCGCCTCGCCTCAGACCGCAGGTTCTATATCCTCGCCAAGCAGAAGGGCTACGATGCCCTCATTTTTCGTGGTCCATTCAGCGGAATGAGCAATCGAATTCTCGATGTTGAACTTGATCGTGGCGGGGACACAGGCAGCTATGAGCTTGGCTACGCTCTTGAGTGGATGATCTTCAAACCGTCATGCGTGAAGCTTCTCGGCAAAGTTAAGTTTGACAGAGAGAAGAACGCTGTAACAATACAGCCCTACGATGAGACCGATAGACATTCTTGAAAATGTTTGTCTTTGTGAAGGAGCTCGGATTTCGTCTTCGCTCCATCGCTTGACGACGTTCTCCGTGGCTCGTGGTATCCGCCCTATCCTGTGGACGCCACTCCCAGCGAGTTGCACCAGGTAGACGAAAACGCTCACGCGGTGCGGAAGCTCGGTATAGTTTCTCTGCCTGATGGGAGTTCGCATGGGAAACGCGTTCGTATTGCCTTCACAGGCCACGACGACGGACTTTGGCCTGAACGATGCGGTGAGGAACAGCGCCACGTACGAGCGCCTGGCCTCCTCCGATTTCCGAACGGTCATCTCAGATCAAACGCACGTGCTCGGTCACCTCGGCAACGAGCTGTTCGTCGTCAACAAGGTGGATCGGTCCGTCACCTATTACGCCACCTACTCTCCCCAGAAGATCGTCGGGCTCGGGAGCGCGGCGGCCGATTTTGCAGCCTGGCGACGGGCCGCCCCTGGCATCGAGACCATCTCTGACATCGTGCTGGACCACCTTCTGGCGGAGTTCGACGCGGTCGTGAGCGACACCCTGTACACTGATCAGGGTCTCTCGTTCTGGATCAACTGCCTCGGCAAGGCGGCCGATGGCTACGGTTATGGAAAGGCCTGCCAGGCTGGATACATCAAGGATGGCTCCCCTGTTTTCTTCCCGGTTGGCGCCGATGTCTATCCCCTGGTCCACGGTATCATTCAAGGAGACGGTCGTGTCCCCTTGTTTATCGCCGCCAGGCGATAAATATCTGTAATGAAAAGCATCCGGGAATCCATCGATCTCATCACACATTTGTTTGAGATGCCGTTTCTGTTCACCACGGCCGACGACTTCGGCCTTGGTGATCCGGAGCGCAACCACAGGGAATATGTTCGTCTGAGCGGAGTCCCGCAGGAAACTATTTTCGAAACGGAAACCTGGAAACTCGCCGTCAGCACTCGTCCGGGTCTCGGCGAGATTTTCCTGCTCCGCAAGGACACAGAGGTCCTCACCTTCTACGTCAAATACAAGAAGAGACACATTCCCGGTCTCGGAATGGCTGTCACTCAGGTCGTCATCTGGCGACGCGACAACCCGCGCTTCCCAAACATCACCTCCTACGTCTTCTTCGATTACCTCCTTGAGCGTTTCGAGACCATCGTTAGTGACGCCTTCCAGACACAGGATGGTCAGCGTTTCTGGATCAACCGCATGTCCGAAGCGGTGAAACGCGGTCTGACGGTCGGCCTAATCGACGAGGGCAAGATCGTGCCCTACGATGGATCGCAGAGCTTCGACAAATGGATCGAGACCGTCGGTTCCCATGCCTGGGGCGATGACAGCGTTCACGAGAACCGCCTGTTCTTTATCACGAAGCGCAAGCTCCAGCTGACTGAAGCCAACCTCGTCCCACCATCACCGGGCGTGGCGGAGCGCTGAGGGATCATCGACATCATGGGCGAGCCGATCCGAGACAAGGATAGCCCGTGGCTACGTTCGCCGATTGTCAGGTCGGCCGAACCCTCTCGGGAGCCTTCCGTGCATGCGGCCACGGGTGTTGATCAAAGTTTGTTTGCGGAAATCAGGAACTGCCCCTACCCTCGTCCATATTGGTTCGGGGAAGGGGCTGACGATGCGTATTGCCACAATCGCAATTGCGATGGCGATGTCTATTTCTGCGTTCGGTGCGTCCGCCGAAGTCGTAAAATTCTCCGCTGACGGCCGGATGGGCTACTATTCCGAGTTCTTCCTCGTATCTGTCAGAGACCGGGGGAGAGCGAAGGTTGCCAAGATCATGGCCATATCAAACATGGGCGAGGTCAATACGCAGGAATTGACTGTTGACTGTAATCCGAAAACTGCTTCGGTCTCTGGGCAGGGGTCAAAGGTCCGGATCAACCCCAGGGGCGCATCCTCCGGCGCGGAACAGATCGACCAGGACATCTGGTTCATGGTCTGTCGGAACCGACCGAGCAAGTTTCTCGACAGCAACTGGAAGCGGCCGCTCGACAACCTGGTGCTCCAAGTCGGCCGGGACATAGTGCGTGTTGACGAAAGTTTCAGCGCGGCACCAACGAACATCGTCACGATCAGCGTGAACAAGGAACCGGCCGTTGTCTACTGCTCCAGTTCGGTTCCGACCGTCTACTGGAACAAGGCCAACACCCTCATCGAACTGAGTGATTTGGAGACCGCCATCGAGAACCACGGGAAGCGGATCGCCGAACGTTCCAGGGCGATCTGGAAGGCGCTTTGCAAGCCAATGCGCAATCCGTGAAGCCACGACGGCAGGTATAGGACGACCGTCTACGTCTATTGTTCGCCGGGAGAACCAACGGTTCACTGGCCAAACGACAATGTGACCGTTGAGATGAGCATGTTTGAAGCAGAGCAAGAAGACAAGGGAGAACAAGTAGCGCAACAATCGAAGGCGATTTGCGGTCTGCAAACCAATGCAAGAATGACATTGTATGCGGGGATCACACCGAGACCCCGCGAGGCAGCACGCCGACACCCCTATGACGGTAGAGACCCTCCGCGCCTGGGATCGCTCCGTACAGCGCAGAGGGTCATAAAAAAGCCCGGCTCGCGCCGGGCTTCTCGCTTCTTAGCCGTAGCTGAGACCTGCAATGCCGTTCATGACACCAAGCGACGGCGCCACAGTCTCCCAGGTCACGCCGTCTTCCGACACGCGGATGCCACCTGCACCACCGGCATTGTGAGTGCAGACCAGCATGAACAGGCCATTGTGATAGGTGCTGGAGACCTTGGCATGAACCGCATTGCCGTTTGAGACGAACGGTGGATAGGTCTTCACCTCCCAATTGATGCCGTCCACGCTCGTGACAACCCAAAAGACGCCATTGGTGCCGCTAGATGCCGTCTTATAGATTGGCATCACCAGACGGCCGTTGCCGTAGAGGATTTCAGACGCTCCGTAGTAGTTCGGGATGGCGCTGGGCGGCAGGGAACGAGGCGTCCAGACGACGGTATCGTTGCTTGTCAGAACACGGGCGGCGCTGCCCTTTGCTGAGTTGTCGATGGCGATATAGAGGCCATTATAATAGGCGATACCAGAGCAAGCGAAGGTATAACCCGTGTAGATCGGGTGCCACGTGGCGCCGTCATCGTCACTATACTTGGCACAGTAGTTGTAGGAACCGTTCGCCGCAGCGATCCATCGACCATCGACATAGATGAACGAAGTAGGCTGGTACTCGGTGCTGAGCGCCATCGCCCCTTCCGTGACGGTCCAGTTGATGCCGTCGTAGGAGTAGTGCATGCGATAAGGTTCGTTGACGTATCGCGCCGCATAGACGAACCGACCGTTGACATACTGGACGGCTGGGACAACCGAGCTGGGCGGGAACGTATGCGGTGTGAAGTTGATGCCGTCCACCGACAGGAGGTACTGGGAAGCGCTCTTCACGACGAGCCACTTTCCGGCACCGTACGTCACACTGGAGCCACCCGAAGTGACTCGCTTCGTCCAGTTGGTCCCATCGGGAGAGGTGTACGCATCCGTGCCGTTGACCATCATGTAGCGGTCAACGATCGTATTACGAATCTTGATCGAAAATTCGCGATCCGCAAAAGCGCCCTGGTCATCAGTAGCGCGAACTGTGAAATTGAAAACAGTCATGTTACTCCTTAAACAATTTCAATGCTGAAATCCCTAGCTGCTTCGCGATCGGCGCTATCGACCGCCACTACGACGAAATTATAGACACCTGGTTTGGCATTGGTCTTAACCGTGCCAGCCAACTTCCCTTCCGACGGCGAGAACACTACGCCCCACGGCAGACCGCCGCCTGGCTGGAAGTTCATGTAGAACGACTTGATGGTACGACCGTTCTCTCCCTTCACGTCGAACGAGAAGTCAACAGTTTGACCAGCCGACAGGGTCGCGATCTTCCCGGAGGGCGTGAGCCATGTCGGTCCACCAAGCTCGTAAAATTCCGGCTCGACCGGGATTTTGATCTCGGCCGCCACGCCGGTGATCCGGCCGGTGTTGCGATCCATCGTGCATCCCCACGGAAGACCACCGGAGATGACCATGTAGGTCAGGGTCGTCCCGAGGTGCGGCGTGGCGCTCACCTGCACGTCGATCTCATCCTGCTCGCGGTAGATACCGATGCAGCCCTTTTGGGTGTTCCAGGTCGGGCGAGGCATCGGGCTCTCCATGACCGGCTCGAACGGCGTTTTCAGCTCGGCTGCGGTGCCGCTGATCACGCCGGTGGCACGATCGAGGACGAGCCCCCACGGCAGGAAGCCCTCGGTGATGACGAAACTCTTCATCGCGCTGCCGAGACGCGGTTGGATGTCGAGCTGAAGCGAGATCGTCTGGAACTCGTTGTAGATGCCGAGGCTGCCGGTTGGGGTCTTCCAGACAGGCTTTGGGAAGAACTCCTCCGGAACGTAGGAGATCGGATGGACCAGCTCTGCCGTGGTTCCGGAAATGACGCCTGTCTTGGTGTCGATGGTCAGCCCCCATGGAAGGGCACCCTTCACGATGAACCAGCGCACGATGCGCTCACCGAGCTGCGGCGTCGCGCTCAGCTCAATCTCCACCTCCTCGAACTCACCCCAGGTGCCGAGGAGCCCCTTGGGTGTATTCCAGATCGGAATCTCCGATGGAGGAAGCGGGTTCGCCAGCTCGTCGAGAAGCTCGGCGATGTAGCCGGATATGACACCCGTCTTGGGATCGAGTTTCAGGCCCCAGGGAAGGCCCGCGTGGCCCTTGTGAGCCTTGACAATGCTGTACCTGACAAGCTGGCGCCCAGGCTGGCTGCGGGCTACCAGCGGAGGAAGCTCCAGCTCAGCAAACTCGTCGGCGACAGCGAGTTCCCCAGGCGGCGTTTCCCAGATCGGGGCATGAATCGCGTCATAGAGAGCCGTCCCATGCACGAGCCCTTTCGGATCGAGATCGATGCCCGAAGGGAGACCGCCGTATACCATTTGATACGTGATCGACATTAGGCCTCCGCAACAAGTTGAGCTTCAAAATCCGACCCAAGACCGACCTCCCCGATAAGACCGGCAGGAGTGATCCACTGCACCTGCGGCACATTGATCACCGATATGCTGAAGGTGCCTGTGAGTTCGTCGCCGAGCTCATCGCGCACGAGCACGGTGAACGTGAACGTGTGGTCCTGGGGGACGGATGAAATCGTCCCGGTAATGATCCCGGTGTACGGGTTCATTTCCAGACCATCCGGAAGGCCACCGGAAATGATCGAGAACGAATTAACCCGATCGTATGGATCGACGACCTCAAGGTAGATCGTCACGCTCGTGCGCTCTTCATAAGCACCAAGGGACCCCTGGGGCGTAATCCAAGCGAGTGGATTCGTCGGGACTTCCGGTTCTTCCGGGTCGGTGGGGAGACCAACCTCCCCTTTTCTAATAATAATTCCTCGAACTACGCCATCGCGCAGCCCGCTAAATCTTACTGCCATAGCCCGTCGAGCCTCATTCTGTTGCTCGACTATTAATTCGTGATAAACCCCTGTAAATATTGGCAATTAACCGCCATCGAGCCAAGAAAAAAGCCCCTGGGTGAAACCCAAGGGCCTAGACAGTCCTCTGAAGCGCCTATCAGAACGTCATGCGGAACGCCAATGCATCCGCCTCGTCGTCGAAGAACACGATCCAGCTGTTCCCGTTGGGGACACCGACCCACGCCCTCTGCACGTTCTCGTAGAGCCACTCGGACGGCAGATCGATGCCATCGAAGGGGATGGAGTGAGGCAGGACGGTCCTGATGGCGGCCGTCTTGTCGTTTGCACAACGCTCGATGATGTCCCTAAAGCACTGCTTGAACCGGTTTTCGGTGTCGAACCAGTAATCGAGCTTGATCTCGTTCTTGATCATATAGATCGAATGAACCTGATAGCCCGTACTGGTCGTATAGATCATTCCAAACCCCTCGCCCGGAATTAAAGGAATCCCGAGATGCTCTCGCAATAACTCTTCCAGAGAACTATGCTCGTCGTTTATTACATAGCGGCATGCCTGCCGTCAACATTTCTTCATCATCAATCACGTACTCGGGCTGTCATCCCAGATGGTAGTATTCCGAATTTCTCGGCAGAGGTATTCCTGAAAGCGCTCGGGTTGTGCCCGTAGCGCTTTCAGGGCATGAAGCCGCTAGGCGTACGCCGCCAGCATTACACTATTTGAAGAATATCAGCCTCACAATCCAAACGACCAGACCCACGAGGACCAAAATCACGAGCAAATGCCAGAGCGATATACTCATGTTTTCCCCTGTGTTTTTTTCAGACGCCTTCCCGCTGTGCGGAATCAGCGTTTTTTAATCCGGCCCCCTCCTCGACTGCCAGCTCCTCCAACCTTGATTTGATTTCATGGAACTTGACCGGGCGGAAACCCCAAACGTCCACGCCGACATCAATCGAGCGCCCGAGCGGGGGCAGATTGCCGTGGCTATGACCGAAGAAGTGGTATGAACCGTAGCCCATCTTGTTCCAGGTGCGTTTGGCGTAGTGATGGAGCACGACGAGGGCGCCGTCGATCACGACCTCCAGGTCATCATGCACCGAGTGAAACCGGGAGAGCTTGCTGAGTGCCCTCTGGTTGTCGTGGTTGCCGAGGACCAAGATGATTTCGCCATTGAGGCGTCCGGCGATCTCCTGAATCCGACTCTGGCTGCCGAAGGCGAAGTCCCCGCAATGGATGACCAGGTCCGTGCGACCAACGACTGCGTTCCAGTTGCTGATCATTGCCTCGTCCATCTCCTCGACGGAAGAGAACGGACGGTTGCAGAAGCGAATGATGTTGGCGTGGTTGAAATGCGTGTCAGACGTGAAGAATGTCCGATCGGCGGATAGCTTGAGACGACGGCCCATATGTAATTCCCCGGCGCGTTAAAATGTTCTCGATGAATAGACGAGCATATTATCGCGCTCGTCGAATGAGCGCAAGAAATATACGATCCGAAGGCGGTTCCAATGATACTCATTATCTTTCTGCGATCCGTCTTCCTTGATATCAATGACGGACGTTCTTCATTATCCCCGGATCAACTTCCTTGAGAATGCGGAGGAGCTCCTGCGGGTCGGAGCGTCCTTCCATTTGCATCTCCTTCGTTACCCTCGCCAGCCGCTCCTGAACGGATCGCGGAGCCCGCTTAATGGCGGTCGTGATCCGGTCGATGATAGTGAGGACGGACGGGTCTGAGTTCACTCGGTCAGCGAAGGCCTGGTAGACATTCTTGCCCTGGGTCAGAAGCGGCAGCGCCAGCTCGAAGACGCTGATGGGCTCGAACTTGGTGGAGACGCCCTCCTTCGCATCGCTAGCCCGGACGATGAAGAAGTTCTGCCCGGTGAGCTCCGCGAGTGCATGTCCGTAGACGGACGCCATGCGGTTGGATTCCGCTGCCGTGGTGGCAAGCAAGGAAGTGAGAAGGCCGATCACCGGCTGGTCCTCGGGGGCAACCCCAGGAACCTCCCCGATCACCGTGCTGGTGCGCATGCGCTCGGATGTTGTCTGTCCGGAGGTCATGGACCGATGCAGCTCGCGCGTTCTCGCAAGCGTCTCAACGCCCAGCGGCTTGGTTGCGTTGAGCAGGTAATAGACGGACCAGTGCAGCTGATCCGGGTAGATCACCGCACACATGCCATAGACACCCTCGGGCGGCTCCAGCTTCGGGTTATAATTCTCCATTGCGTTATCCTTCATGGACTTACGGCCGTCCTCTGATCCTAAGGTTCAGATTCAAGCCGCAAGTTCAAGTGCCGCTTGATGTGCGCGAGGTTAACCATATAAGTGATTGATTTTGTTCATATATCCTTTTTCGGGAATGGACGCCCCATCGTCTCCATGACCGTGGACTCCTGGCGCACCATTTTGCCGATATCGGGGTAGCGGGCGTACATGGTCCGGATTTCGGCCATGTGCTTCTCGTCGGTAAAGGAACCCACGTTCTCGGTCAGGCGGTCGAGCGCAGCCTGGAGCCTCTTGGTCATCAGAGGGGTCATGGTCCCGGCACGCATGGACTTGATGATGCCGGTTGATCGCTCGACGAGAAGGATCGACAGGAGCCATCCCTCGCCGTCTGGGACGTGCTCGTATGGTCGATTGTCGGGATGCACCCGCCCCATGGCGAAGATGGCCTCGGACCACCCCACCGTGAAGCCCTCGATGGAGTAGGCCAGGATGATGGTGTGCTCCCCGACGGGGATGAGCGCGAGTCGCACCTTGCCGGTCCGGATCGCGTCGATCTCTTCCTGGGTGATGCCGTCGTAGAACAGCATCAGGAAAGGCTGACCCGCGTAGTTGTGGTAGAACTGTGCACCCTCCTCGCTCAGAGGTCGGTAGTTGGGGAGCCTTCCCCCGATGGAAAGGAGCATGTGACCCTCAGAGGCTTTCCAGGAACTCATCATCGCCAAATGCGATCACGACGGGTCCCACAAGAACGTCATCGAGCATAACATCGCCGTCGTCATTGGGCCGGACAACACCGAGGTTCACCATCGACATAGCCCAAAGCCTTGTCGCCAGCTCATTGTAGCCAAGCCCTTTAAGCTTGCCCTCCTCGTTACAGAATGCAACGCATCGAACAGGCTTCTCGGATGCCCGCTTCAGCAGGCTGAGGTAGGCATCATCAGGAGCCTGGGGGACCTGCTCGATCTTGACGGTATCAAAGTACGGGATGACCTCGACCAGACCACCCACGCGCTGCTGAAGCAGGTCGATGTCAGCGTGCGTTGCGAGGAAATCGACGCTCTGTTCACCACTGGGCTGGATCGTGTAGAGGATGCCAAACATTTTTGCCTTTCTCGCCTCAGGCGACCTGCTTTTCAAGGGAGTCTATCGAACAGCTCACCCAACGGGCGACGACCTGTTGCCGCTGATACAACCTCAGGGCTCCATTGTCGTCCCCAAGTGCATAAGCCGGGAGAGCCAGTGAAAGCTGCGTGGTACCAGACCAGCCGACCCATGCATATCCATCCGGGCGGCGCGAGGCCAGGTCATAGCGTGAGCGGACGGTCCTCAGGTTCCTCAAACTCACCGCCGCTGCTGTGACCAACCGCCACGCGCTGCGGCACTAATGCTCCTTCATTTCCTCGTGGTATCGGCTCGTAAGGCCAATCGTTGCGACCCCGTACAAGCCGAATGGTCCGTCAAAGGCCCGCTCGACGAGCCCCTTCTCCAAGAGGCGCTCGAAAATCACGAACTCGTCGTAGGTCAGATCGCTGACGATCTTTCCTGCGAGCTGTCGCGCGAGAAGTAGGTCCTCGTCCGTCTTGTTCTCCCCTGTCAGTGACCATTTCACATGTGAACTGGCCTCAGCGGAGTCTTTCTGCCGCTCCTTCCGCTCCCGACGAAGCCTGTAAATCCAGTAATCGTAGCTCGAAGACTCGTTCGGAAGCTTCCGGTGGCAGGAACGGAGGATGCGCTGGATATGCGTGTCAAAGCTTTCGATGCGATCCTCAAGATCGAGGACGCGATGCGCCATCGCCACAGCATCATAATCTTTAAGCTGATCGAGAACGATCAGCTGGATATCCCTCACGAGTTTCGTCGCTTCGACCAGGAAAACCATCGACGCATAGGCGTTGCGCGCTTTCTCAGTCGGCTTGTGCTTCTCGTCCATGAACCCATCCTCCGGTAATTGCTCGGTGAAGATTGGAGACCCAATGCCGGGCCTCTCCAGGCTCACGCGACCAAGGCCTTGAAGAACCGATGTTTACAGATACCGTAAGCAGGCTCGTTACGAATGTTTCGACCGAAAAGCGCAGCAATACGACTGCGGCTATAATCTCCGAGAGCCATAATCGATCCCCACATGAATGACTTATGGCTCAATTAAGACATGTTTTCGTATTTCGTCAACGAAAAAATATTGTCAATCGTCGAAAAGGGGCGCCGAAGCGCCCCTCCCCTCTTCAAAACTCCGCATCCTCGATGCCTGCGGCCCGCAATTTGATCAGATTGCCAATCTGAAAATGGGCCTGATCGAGCCCCTTGGTGATCCCGGCGAACTTTTCCATGAGAAGCTTCACCTCCCTGGCAAGCTCCTTGAGTGTGATATGCTCGGGATCGCCTTCAGCCAGACGCTTGGCACCGTTCTCCGTCATGGCGCGACCCTTGTAGTGTTCAGAGTAGGCCGCGAACTTCTCGGTATATTTCCTGAGGGCTTGCAGCTCGATCCAGTCGTGGATCGCCTCCAGCTCCTTCCATTGCTCGTAGCGATGGACGTTGAGATATGGAAGCATCTTGGCGGCATCCCAGATGCGTCCCTCCGGCCGGAGCTCCCTCTTCGCCTCCTCGTACTCCCTATGAAAGTGCTCGAAGGCCTCCGCAAGAACCGACCAATCTCCCTTCGCCCCTGCTTGAACAATTCTGTTATACCAAGTCATGACAGTCAGTTGTAATAATCGTCGTCTTCCAGCTCCTGGTCGTCCTCGCCTTCGAAGACCTCGAAATACGCCTTCCCGAGAACCTGATCCTCTTCGACGACATCCGCCACATCACGGGCTTCAAATCCGTATTCGTAGAACAGAGCCATCATCGAGTGCGCGACACTGGCGCGGGAAGAAGCTGGAATGTCGTGCCTGACAAGCTCCCAGAGTTCCAAAATAAGCTTGCTTTCACTCGTCATCAGAAATCCATTTAAATCTGCTCGAATTCAACAGGCGTTTCATCCACGCCCTCGGCCGTCTCGTTCCTTGCCTCGACGTCGTCCATGATCATCTTTAGCTTCTCATGGTTGGTGAGCCAGTCCTTGCGATAGGCCTTGTGCACCTCACCATTGGCATCGACGTATTCGAGGAAGTTGCCAGACTTGGTCAGAAGACCCCTCTTCTCGAACAGGTCCACGAGACCGGAGTACGGGTCCATGCCGGTGTCATAGGGGATGTGAACCTCCACCTCCTCGAACGGCTTGGCGTATCGGCTCTTCACGCATCGAATTTTCGAGCGGATGCCGAGAACCTCGGAGACTTTCTCGCCCTCGACGTTAACCTTCAGCTTGAGCTTGTTCATTGAGACAATGATGCTCGACGCGAAGATGAAACCCGAACCACCGGAGATCACGTCTTCAGGGTTGAACATGTCCTGCGACCGGTAGGTGTGGTTCGTCGCCACAAGGCCAATCTTGTGCGGACCGAAGAGCTTGAGGCATTGCGTCACGAGGGCCTTGAGCTGCTTGGCCTTGCGGCCCATGTCGCCCTTCATGTCGCCCTTCTGGAACTGCTCGGCCTCGCTGGGTGTGGAGAGCATGCCAAGAGAGTCGATGATGAACAGGACGCCCTGACGTTCCTCTTCCGGGATGTCCTTGTATTCCTCCAAGTATTGATCCATGAAGTCACTGATCAGCGTGGCACACTCATCAACCAGCGACACAGGGAAACGCATCAGCTTTTCGGGGCTGGTATCAACGCCAAGACGCTTCAGCCACTTCTCGTCCAGCGCGAACTCCGAGTCCAGGATGACCGGCAGGATGCCCATCTTCTGGGCGTTGCGGACGATGTTTCCGGATACGATGTAGGATTTTCCTGATCCGGATTCACCGGCAAAGCACGAGACTTTGCCCATCGGAACTCCCTTGTAGAAGGAATTCGATATCATGTAGTTAAGCGCATAGTACCGGTATCAATCCAAATATCCGGATCGTGAACCCCCTCAACCATCCTCTTCTTGAGGGCGCTCTTTCTAAACCTCGTAAGATCGAAAGTCTTCATATTTCCTTTCAAGAATAGCTTGATATCGAATCCGCCGCCCGAGGGCGGCGGATTAAACCAACACGGCCTGTTCGATTACTGAGCCGCAGTGCGCTGGCGGATGCGCTCGATGATCTCGCGAGGATCGGGCTTGCCGGTAGTGACCGGCGCCGCAGCCACGGTGGCAGGCGACAGGGAAGCCTGGAAGGCCGGTTCACCCCCATGCGTTTCGGAAGTGACAGGCTTGGCAGGGACCGTCTCCGCGACCTGGCGGGCACCAGCCTCGCTGATCGAGGCGTCGGAACCGCCACGGGAGAACGGCTTGTAGTACTTGCCGAACGACGCGTAGTCATAGGGTTCGCCACGCAGAGACGCATCCAGCATCGCCTTCAGAGCGGCGAGTTCGTCGCTGTCGGGGACGCGACCGAGGAACTCCTTGAGATTGAACAGGCCATACTTCTCGATGGCCATCAGTTCGGTCTCGTTGAGAGAGCGGGTCTTCATCGAAAACGAGGACGACGAGTAATTGGCCCACTCGCCCTTGCGGGTCTTCGTAATACGGAAGTCGCGTCCACCGACATAGTCGTACGGAACATCCGTCAGGTCGGGGTCGAGAATGGCCTTCTCAATGACCTCGAAGAGGGTCGGATTGATCACGAAGCGACGGATCGGATTCTCCGGAGGGTTCGTCTCGTTGATCGGGGAGTCGATGACGAAGCCCTGCATGAGATAGCTGCGCTTCTTCCAGTACTTGCGCGCAATCTCCTTGGTGCTGTCGTCTTTCCAGAGGTCCCGCGTGCCGGAAATGATCGGGCACGTCATACCGAACATCTCGACGCACGGCACGGTCACGGTGATCTCGCGATCAGTGTCGTTATCGCTGCCAACGATACCAGCGAACGGGAGCTTGATGACCAGACGTTCAACCCAGCAGAACGGATTGTTGGGATCACCGTCGGGAAGGAAGCGGACGGTTGCGGTGGAGTCGAAAGGAATGTCCCAGAAGGGATACGAGGCGTTGTCACCACCGCTGGAAGACTGACGGTCACGCTGCTTGGAAGCAAGGAGCCTAGCACGAACTTCTGAAATATCGATTGCCATAAATATTTGCCTTTCAATATAACCTAAAATCGAAGCCGTCTGCAAATCAGCAGACACTCTATTTATACAGGAAGGGCGACACGAACTGCAAAATTATTTCCGTTGTGGAAGATAGATGCTTATTCCACCGCGCCTGCCAGTATGTCCCCACTATACGATTCTGATGAGATTGGACCAAATTAAAAAGCGGGCTCAACGCCCGCTTTTCTAAATCACTTCACGCCAGCCAGGGACTGAAGTCGGGCGACATAGTCCTGGTCAGGAACCGTTTTCTTGCCAGTGTGCGGATCGCGCACAGTCTTTGCCGCCACCTCACGCTTGAAATCCTCACCCTTGTCCTTGGGCAGAAGCACATCCTCGTGGGTCACGTCATCATGGAGCGACCTGCGCCGGTCCTCCGGGCAGACGCCGCAGTGCTCGTCGATCTCGATGATGTAGCCGTCCTTGCGCATCCGGTCGGTGACGTATCTCATCAGCGACTTGGCCTCATGGGAGACGTTGATGCCGATCATGCCGTAGTAACGGGCCGCCTGATCCTCGATGTAGGTCTCGATGGCGTCCTGAATTTCCTTCTGGGAGATCGTCTTTTCCTCGTCCGTCAGCTTGTCGAGATCGGAATAAAAGAACTCGCTTGCTGCGTCGGACGCCATGAAATCCTCGTAGTCGAAATCACCGACGATCTCGGCCACGGCATGGTCATAGCGGGACGTATCGGGCAGTCGGCCGCTGAAGCGGTCATACTCAAGGACAACGTCCGGATGGAAGGTTGCAGCCCACTCGTAGAACTCGCGCATGGCCTTTGCCTTGCGCAGCTCCCTGCCCTCCTGGATCGGAACGCCAGCTGCCTTCAGGGCCTGAAGGGCAACAATCTGAAGCTGGCGAGGAGAGACGCTCGTGATGGTCCGCTCGACCAGCTCATCCGCCACGAACGACAGTAGGTTCGTCAGGGAGTCATCCTTCACGACGGCCACGACCTGGCGCAGTTTGTAGGCGAGGCGCGCAACCGGGTTTGTGAAACGAGGCATATTGTTGAGGTTCGGCCTGCCGATCAGCTCGATTTGGCCACGTTTGAACGCCTCCCAGACCGGCTTGTTGACCGGGCGGCCCAAGACCGAAATGAGTTCAAGGTTGCGCTCGCTCGGCAGTTTGCGGCCATGTCGGGACTGTTCAAGAGCGACGGCCGCGCTCTCGATGAGACGCTTGGGAAGGCGAAGGCCCATCTTCTCGATCTCACTCTCAAGGGCCTTGGCGGACTCGCGCAGCGGGCGCAGATCGACCGCGAAAGAGCAGGCGTCCTTGTAAGTGCGCTTGTGGCAGAAGCGAACGAAGTTCTCCATCAGCGCCTTGCGATAGTCATGGATGGCATCACGGAGTTCGCGAGCACTTTCCTTGACGGGCATGTTCCCGAGGCGAATGGAGGCCTGGCGCAGGGCATCGAAGTCACGGGCCATCCGGATGATCTGCTCACCAACCTGGTCCGCCCATGACCCGCCGAAATTGATGTGGCTCGCCAGAGCCTTCGCCGGTCCAAGATGCGTTGACGGGACCCGGATACGCTCACCGGCGTTGTTCTCGACAAAAATGCTTCCAATGTTACGAGTGCGTGCACCGGCGATGCTTTCGTCAATCCTTCGTGAGTGACGCACAATGATCTTTGCGTTCTCCATCACGAGATAAGACGAACGCGACGTTCCGTACATGCCGTTAGCAAACTTCATATTGTTCCCCTTATTCTCATTGATTGATGAATGAGTTGAAAAGTCCTTAGGACTTAGCGTTCGTTCGTACTCACGTACGTTGAAAATCAGACTGTACTTCGATGCCACTGTCCGAAGAGAATTGATCAGTCCGAGAACAGACGCAGCTTTCGTGGACTTCGACAAATAGAGACGTACCGAGGAACCTTCGCCAGCATCTACGATGGAAACCAGCATGTTCTTCGGAGCGGCGAAGAACCGTCTTGCGAGCTCGGGTTCATACACCTCGTTGTGCTCCTCATCGAACATGAGGACTTCATAATCAAAGGATCGTAGAATTTGGAATATTTCCTTGGCAACGCTATCGAATCTCACGTTATTTCCTGCTTTCTTGGTGCCCGAAATATTTATAATTGAACGTAATTTATGTGTTTTGTTAAAGACCGGCTTCTTCTAACTGGTATGTTGATGATGCGCGACCAATATCGAAGTTTACCAAGCCTTTTTCCTGACCGGCCCTACGCCGGGGTTGTGAGGCACCCGGTCTGAACCGGCTTGGGCTTAATACCAGTTTGACGCGCATCCCGACCTTGGATACCAATTGCAGGGGACTTTCATTGCATGATAGTGTCCATGTTGCGTTTGCGTTGGCGTTGACAATCTATTGGCGAGGCAACACGGAATGCGGCTGGAAAAAATTAAAGCCGAGGCGTCTTCCAAGACTCTGAGGAAAGTGGTTAGGAAAATCTCCAGAACGTTCGATGTTGAAGTTGACCACACACATAGGCCGAGCGAAGACCTGGAAGAAGTCATCGAGATACTTCGAGAGCGGTTTGACGACGTAAGTGACGTTCCAGATCATCAGGCCCTGGAATACTTCAGACTTGGACTTGTAAAGGGCCTCAAAAAGGCAGGCGACTTTCTCGTTGATGGAACAATCGCGAAATCTCGCGGTGATTGGATTGTGGACGAAACCGTAAACATACGTGTCAACATTCGGCTTCCCAGCGGAAAATTCTATCGCAAGACCCTGAAAATCGACAGCGAGGAATTTGGCTTCAAGAAGTAGCCGAATAGGGGGCGGGGAAGATGAATTCCAAGCTCATCTTCGGGGCGTTGGCAGCCGCTTTTCTTGTCACCCCGGCTTTGGCGGATGCACCTGACATCCAATGCTTTTTCAGCCCGGCGATCTTTCGTCCATCTACAAGGGGCCTAAGATCGACAGTGTCTCCTATATGGGTTACGCTCCCGGTGAGCTTTGCTTCGGCGACGACTGCATTGAGGCCGAAGAAAACTCGGTCATGATATTCAAGAACGCCCCGCAACCGGGACAGATCACCGTCATCGGAGACCACGTCCAGAAATCCGATGAACCAGCCTGTGGCTGGGCGCCATCCGCCAAATCAAGCACCTCGCGCCGGGCCTCGAAATCGAAATGGTCGTCGATATCAAGAGCGGAGCTGCTGCCCTTCTAATGACGACGGGGATTTACACTATCACCGGTTTCGCCGGGGTGGTTGTTCTCCCAGGTAGGTGCGACATGTTTACCGATCCATGAGGAGGGTCAGAGAGGCGCGATCGTTCTGCTCAGCTCCGGAATGACACGGCGCGCAAAATGGCGTTTCTTACCACCGTGTTGCGGACGAAGAGGCCGGGAGAGTCACGTTCGGACAGGACGACATGGGCGACGACCTTGTTCACCCCATACTGCCCGGCCCGGACGACAACGTGCCCAAGTGCCTTCAGGACGCCATAGCGCTTCTCTTCAAGTACGGCCGAGCCACCAACCGCAGTCACGGACAATGATCCGTCCGGGATCACATCAAGCGCAACCGAGCCGGTCACCTTCTTTGCCAGCACCGAGGGGGCGATCTGGGAGATCGCAAAAAGACGCTCCTCACCGGCCGTGAAAGGCGCATAGGTCAATTCGGCGACGTTGACCCACGTGCCATACTCCCATGCCCCATCAATCGCTATAGCCTGCGGGAAATCAGCAAGCATTCCCGGATTGGTCGGCGCCGCGATGCGAACCTCGCGCACGTCGATGTTCTCGGGAAACTCGGCTCCAACCCACGCATTGACCCCCTGCCCCGTCCAGGTACTGGTCGCGTCTAAATCGAAGGCATCCTCTGGTCGTCCTGCCACCGTGGTCGAACTGATTGGTCGCACAACCTGAAGATCGTTGTCACCGACCCTGAAGCCAACATCGGCGATGGTCACCCTACCGGAGGCCGTACCCAGAGAACGAACCCGCCAGAAACGAAAACCAGGACCGCGACGGCCAGGTTGGGCGAAATAGGTCGTCAGGTTATCCCAGGCCGGACCTATGCTGTAATGGTTCGTCGTGACCCAGTTGATGGCGTTGTCGCTACCCTGGATCAGGAATTCGGTCGGCGCCTCCTCAGGTGAGTAGGCCCTCAGACGAACCACAACGATGTCCCGATCTTCGTTGAAATCATAGACAATCCAGTGCGAACCGCTTGAATACGTCCGCCACGCCGTCGAAATATCATCGTCAAACGCAAACGCCGCGCCGAAATTCAATTCCTCCGAGCTGGCATAGGGAATGCCCCAGCGACACACGCTCGGGCCATCGATCTGCTCGGCCATCTCGACCATCGTCAGGCCGATGCGGTCGGGCTGAGCGCCGTTCTGGGGGAAATAGAGACGCCAGAACCGATAGGACGCCATCACGCTCCCCCAGACGGTCTGGACTGCAACGAGATGCGCATCTTGGACACGTCATCCTTCGTCCAGGAGGAACTGGTTACCGGGTTGGTCTCGAAGATGTCAGAGACCTTGGTCCAGCCCATGCCCACCTCACGCGACTGCCCATAAACAGCCGTACCCGCGACTAGATGCGGCGTCTCGAATGTTCGCGTTTCTCCGGCGCGGAACGGAGCAACATTCTCCTCCACCCACGCTGTCGTCCAGCTCGAACCGTCGTCGGAATACTCGACAAGGAGATAGGACGGCACGGTGGCGGAAGTGCTCTGCTGACCGGACGTGCCATCGTTGTGGGAGGTCAATGCAACCTGGCTGATGGAGACATCTTGAGGGAACCGATAGCCGATCCAGGCAAAGTCGGACGCGTCTCCCGTCACCGATGTCCAGTACGTCGTGGCGCTCCCGTCGAAGGCATTCGATGCCGGGTAACCGGGTTCGGCCGAGCTTGCGATGGCCAGACCGCCACTGGCGATATTCGCACCCCCTATCGTCTCGCGAAACTCAATGTCCCTCAGGCCAAACGACAACGCCCCCGAGCCGCGAACGCGCCAGTACCGGTGATTGCCATAGACTGTCTGACGGGAAACCGATGGGGACTCAATGCCAAGCGCAATGGCACGAGGGCCAGTTTCGGCACGAGCAACATAGGCTCCCACCTTCACCGCCTGGATGGACAGATTTTGGCTTCCCGGAAGCGACGAGACCGGGAATGAGATCGTCCGACCGGACTGATCTGTCGATATGGCGTCGGCGTCCTCCATGCCCGCCTCGACCTTGTTGATCGACGTGTGATCGCCAACTGCCCATTGGTTGACCGCCGTGTGCGTGGGAACAATGGTCGCCAGCATGAGCGTGCGCGTGTCACGCTCGGCCACAATGACCTCGCTCCAATAGGTGCGCGAGGAAGCAACATCCGAATGGGATGAGAGATGAAGCGCAGACAGCGAGGTGACGACACCAGCAAAGCTGTCGCTGTAGGACAGAACCTCCGACTGGTTGACGAAGACACGAACCTTCCCGGCCGCGATATCTATCTTCGTATCGAGCTTGAACAGTTGTGCAAGCGGAAGGGCCACTTCCGATGTTGCGAGCGGCTGCACTACGGAGTTCGTGGTCCACCGCACAAGCCGCAGCTTGCGATCACCGGAGACCTGGAGCCCGACCTTGCGGGACGAACCGGAGTAGAGGGCAAGAAGGGTATTCCATGAGCCTCCTGACGCACCCCCGTCGAGGCGAACGCGACCCCCGATCCAGAAGCTGTCACTGGCTGCGAAGGAAGCGACGGCCGCGTTCTGAAGATCGCCTCCACCGGCAACGCCGACACTGCACCGACAGAAGTCGGGGCGACGGAAGCCCAGACCAGTCTCGATGAAGACGTTACCGTCAAAGCGATCGAAATCGATGTCTTCGGACCCGAGGAAAAGATAGGTCATCTATAGCTCCAATATTCTTTGAGCTATTTATGACCCTTCCCACCTAATCCGATATTCAACTAACGCCGCCTCACCCAAAATGACGACCATCTTCCCGTCGGAAAAATAGGTGGCATTCTCTCCCAGACGCTCTCTCAGCTCCCACACAAACCCTTGTTCCCGCGATTTATCTTCGCGGACATAGGCCGGAGGATCACAGAGATACATTCCATCGCCTAGACTAAGGAAGGGCAGCATCGCCACCGACATGCCCCTTCCACGCAGCCTGTCCCACGGCATGCGCCAGAGCAACGCTGTCCGTGAAAAACAGGTCCGCACTCGAAAATGGATTCAGCTCAAGAACCTTGCTTTCAAGCATATAACTGGGTCGATAAGTGACAACATCGCAGCAAAAGACAATGTCTGGCTGCCAATCGAGCGATGCAACCGCTTTGGCAACTTCACGAGCGCACACATACTCATCCGGCGCCACCGCTCTGCTAAATGCCGAACAGGCCACAATGTCGCGATCGGCAATCACGAAACGAAAACTCCGTCTGAACTTTTTCGGATGGGCACAGATAACCAACTCGTCCAATGGGACGGAATACATCCGATTCAATAACATCACCCCTTCAATGGTCGTGATATGTCCGTCGAAAGACTTGTTCGTTTCGATAGGGCGAATGAAGACCAGTTCACTGAAATGATCCGCGACCTCCCGGAGAGGAAGAATTTTGTATTCATTATAGAAAATCAGTTCGTTCAAATGGTCGGCGTAGACCGGGTATCGGAAATTCTCAAGGCGGCCAAAGAACCACGGATGATAGTAAGTGCGGAAACGAAAATTGAATTCCGTCAGGAAAAGATGGGACCCCATCGTAATAACGCAGCTTCCCTTCGGAAAGGGAGCCTCGACATGCTCGATTGCGCCTCGGGAAATTGCTTCAGTGCCATGACCGAGAAATCGCGCGGCCCGCCACAGCCCTTCGAAGGCATCCCCGTCAAGCAATTCTTCCTGAAAGACCCAATTGATTAGCGCCATGAATTAGCCCCAGCGCATATGGAAATGGCACGCCTCGGCAGCGTCTTCAAACTCAAATCGGTGGACCATCCCGGAAAGCTTAACGCCATTCGTGTTGTACGTTCTATTACAATTCACGCGGCCTTCATCAAGCCAGCTCTCGATAACATGGGGATTGATCGTGTGGGCAATCTCAACAACATAGCTATTACTATCCGCCGAACGATACATTGCCATGAAAGCCTCCGATAAAATCGCAATGGCGCCCATATAGCAAACGGCCCGTTGCTGTCGCAAGAGATTTTTGTTTGACGATTTGCAAACGCCACATAGAATCCTGCGATCAAAGTTCCCTCTTGAAACGCGGCCCTCTGTGAACCACATCTCCCCATCCCGCCGGGAGAACTCGGCTGCACATCTATCGTATTCGCTTCTGCGTCCGCAGCCGATCAAATGCCTATATCTGTACGCGTCTTCATGGATACGTGACGCCTGGCATCCGTACGGTTATATGACGCGCGATTACTCCGTATCGTATGTTGACAGACTTCGCTCCCCTCATATAATACACGACATATTTTCGTTTCACGAAATTCCACGAGGCATTCGATGTTCAACACCGCTCCTGTCATCCCGGCACCGGCCCGCAAGTCCAGAAAGTGTGAGCCTCGCTACGTCGAGATGCAGGGGCTCAAGAAGCTTGCGGAAATCCGCAGGGCCATCGCGCAGCTCGAAGCGATCCATGACGCCATCGAGGCCGACCTCAAGTCGGCCGCCGAGATCGAGTTCATCAACGCCGGTCGGAAGGCAAAGGCACGCCCGGCCAACTTCCGAATTCAGGAGGAGAATGCTACCGGTTCCTGCGATCTTGCCGCACGTGCAAAGACCCGTCCCCTCGCCGCGTCAGAAATCGAGGCCCTTGCCCAGGCTGGTATCCCGACCGTTACCGTGACCGACCGTCCGGAGACGTACGTGATCAACCCCGCCTACAAGGACGACACCCAGCTTCTCGAAAAGGTCAACCGCAAGCTGCGCAGGGTGCCCGGTGTCCCGAAGGACTTCTTCCTCAAGCAGGAGAGCGTGTCGCGGATCATCCCCGACAGCAGTGCCCTTGACCGCCTCTTCCAGCTCGACGGGAAGACGATCCGAAAGCTCCTCCCGATCCTGGCAACGATCTCCATCCGGAACGTGGAGATCGACGAAGACCCTGCCATCAACGTCGTCGGAAATGCCTGACACGTTCCACCAGAGAATGTGTCAGGCGTTTCGCGATGCTCACGCACCATCACACTATGACGGGCATCGGCTCTTGTTCTTCCATCAGCTCCTCGTCGCTGATCGTCTCCGATACGTTGCCGACGTTCACGCCCCAGGCGATGACCGTATCAAGCATACGGACGCAAAGCAGTGTCGCCATGACCAGGTCATCGTGCTCTCCTGGCTTGGCCGCGAACTTCGTGCCGCCCTCGGTACCGACGAATACCTTCAGTTGATTGATCAGCGTCAGGGAGTTAAGGACCATTCGCTGCGTCTCCACGAGGGACTTGAACTTCGCGCACGCCGCTAGCTTCTTTCGGTGATCAGTGTTCAGTCCCTTGCGGAAGCGGCGCGTCTGCCCCTTCTTCTTCCGCTCGGAGATCAACATGCCGGGGAACTTGTCCTCTCCGGTGTCTTCGATGATTTGCAGGACTCCGTCGCCGAGCGTGTTGTTCTCTACCGTCCAATAGATTTCCGGCTCGCCAGACTGGTCCGGGTGATTGCGGAGCGCGTCATCGATGAAGAGCAGTATCTGTAGCAGAACCTTCACTTGCCCGCGCGTGGGCGTCAGATTGTGCTGCCACTCCGCTACCTGCGTCATGCCCGGAAGTTCGAAGACCTCGATCGCAGCCGGATCGCCTCCCGTGCCAAGCGACGGATCGAGGGCGACCAAATAGACCTTGTTCGGCTCCGGCTCCTTGAACCATCGGACCGTGCCCGTATAGAACTCCGGCTCCTTTGCCTTCATGTTCGCAAGAAGCATCGGATTGATCAGGGTCTGGTCGTCCGTGATGAACTCGCAGCAGAACTCCTGCCGGAAAAGGGCCTCTCCAAGGCTCGCTCTGAACGGCTTGGCCCACTCCTCGTCTCGCTCCGGATGCAACCACCACGGCGCCTTGAACGGATAGAACCCGTTCTTGCCGACCTTCGAGCCAGTCGGATTGCCGTACTCGTCAGTCTTGTCGTTCGCGTCCTTCCAGATTTTGGCAAACTGGTCCACGTCCGACTTCGGAGTTGACGTTACAATACAGCTACCACCGGTTGAAAGAACCGGTTGCACTGATGTCCAGAAGTCCTTTTGTATTGATGGGCTAACGAACGAAAGCTCGTCACATTGATGTGTTACTATACCAGACGTATAAACACTGTGCGATGCTGTTTCAATAATATCGAACGTTTCATCGAGCGATATATTCGTTATGGAAACGATCTCCTCCTTGCCACTGACGGTGTCAATCAGCTGACCTACAAATAGTTCAGCGGCGCGTACCTCCTCCCCATCAATGAAGAAGCGGTGGTCCTGGGTCGCCCTGATGGTTCGCGTCGCTGTCCTGATTTCAACTCCGGGTCGGGGAACCTCGTTCCTGATCACTCCCCGAAAGTCCTCCCAGCCGTTCGGAGTAAGAATCTCGTACCGATCGTTTAGTGAAACGCTTTGTTTCATATAGCAATTTATTAGCTTCCTCGTAGATCGGCACGCACCCGAGGCCAGAACATTTCATCGCTCGAACGGCTGGAATACCGTCTAGTCCTGACGATAGTCCTTTGGATTCTTGAAACCGATGTGGATTTTCAGGAACCGATCGAAGGCGTTCTCGTAGATGAGACGTTCGACGGTCTTCGGAGAGCCGTTCTTGAAACGATATCCGGAGTATTCCAGAAGTGGAGATTCAGGGTGATAACGCCTGAAAGCCGCAATTGTCGCCTTGTATCCGGCATTTGCCGCCTGTTCGAGCGCGAGAGCGACGCCTAGTTCATGATTCTCCAGACGCAACTCCCTAATTTCTTTTTCCATTTCCTTCTGTTTATTGACATGAACTAACGCGTTCGCGAGCGCATTATCGCTCATGTCGCCCCCCTATTTTCTCTCCCCGAACATGAATATTTGGTCCGTGGTCTCTCGTCAATTCGGGGCGGACCTACACCAAAGGGCGGGTTGCAGGGTCATTCTCAAGCTCCTCGTATAGGTCGCGCAGGGACACGTCCTTGACCTCGCCGGTCCGCTTGTCCCTTACGGTGACCGTCGTCTCTCCTCCGAGGCAGTAGAGGAGTGAGATCGAGAGGCCGCGACCTGAGTTGGCAGAGGTGGCACGGGCTACGATCTTGGAGCCGTTATCAAATGCGATGGTGCCCTTGTTGTATTCACGGACGCCTGCCCTGATATGATCCGGGACATTCTCATAGGCGAAGCGGATACGATCCATGACTTCGAGCGCCTGGGCGAAGGTGTTGGCGGTGATCAGGATCGTCGTGTCTTCCACGAACATTGCCCGCCAGAGCAGGTATGCGGCTGCGCACGTCGTGTTGTGTGAAAGAATACCGTCTGTGTAATATAGGTGGTTGAAGCGGCTCTCAGGATTTTCCGTGTTGACCTCGACACAATACATGTGTGTCCGGACGCCGAGGTCGCGGACTGACACAACCTCTTCCGGGCCGGTGTCGGTGATGATGCGGTCACCGGGTCTCAGGTCCTCGATCCAGGCGCAGGAAAAGTCCTCGCGGACGACACGGTGCTTGTCGGCGGCCAGAAGCGTCTTCGTCCCCGTTTTCAGTTCCCAGACGGCATAGGGCACCGTCCTAAAGACGCGAGTGACCCTTCCGAAGTCACTTGAGAAATCCGCTTCGACGATGTGAGTAAACTTCTTCACATCGTCCATGCCAATCTCGTGTGAGACCCGATGGTCTCGATCAATTAGCCAGAGCAGTCCTTTTAATACGTGCGAAATAATTTGTTTTACCATGTGCCGTATTTAGTAGTACATGGATGCGGGAGAAGCCCTCCTGCACATGACAGTGACGAACATGGATCGGACCGGAGTTATGGTCAGATTCTGAAGGTGCCCCTAACGTTAGGGTCAGATTCGGGATTTGACCATAACAGCCATTTCGCTTATGGTCAGACATCAGGAGTGGCTCCAACTGGTAGTCACTCCGTAGGAGTGACTACCGATGGCGACCAAGCTGCCTCTGACGATCCAGACCTCCTATCAGGAGCTGGTCGAGCTTGCCTCGCTCAGCCAGTTCAAGAGCGACTTCCCCGAGGGAGGCAACTTCTTCAAGACGCGGATCAAGGATCGCGACTACTGGTACTTCCAGAGCCCGCAGGTCGATGGGAAACGCTTCAAGAAGTATGTGGGGCCGGACTCGGAGAAGATGCGCTCATACATCGAGCGCCATCGGCGCCATGAGGACGATCTGCGGCAACGGCGCACCATCGTTCGCTCATTGCTGGGGGCAGGTGTCCCCGGCCCCGACAACATGACAGGACGAATTCTGAACGCCCTCTCCCAGGCTGGTGTTTTCAGGATGCGGGCAGTGGTGGTCGGCACGGTCGCTTACCAGTGCTATTCGGGACTGCTCGGCTACCGTCTGGGGTCTGCCGCCGTCCGAACTGGTGATCTCGACATAGCCCAGTTCAACTCGATCTCGGTTGCAGTCGAGGACCAGATCGACGTGCCGATCCTGGACGTTCTGAAGGGCGTGGACGAGCACTTCGAGGCCATTCCCGATCTCTCTGGCGGCGCGACGCGATATGCCCTCGGTCCGTACCGGGTCGAGTTCCTGGTTCCCAATCGCGGCCCGGATACGGGTGACCCGATCCCGCTCCCGGCGATCCAGACGGAGGGCATTCCGCTACGCTTCCTTGACTATCTGATCTACGAGGAGAAACAGGCGGTCGCGCTCTGGGGGGCAGGCATCCTCATCAACGTCCCCTCGCCCATCCGCTACGCGCTCCACAAGATCATCGTGAGCGTATCACGAGCCAGCACGGCCGAGAGCATGGCGAAGGCTCAGAAGGATCGGATGCAGGCCGAGGAGCTCATCTCCGTGCTGCTGAAGGTCGATCCCTGGGGTCTGGCTGACGGCCTTGAGGAGCTGCTGGCGCGCGGGCCGGGCTGGAAGAAGCGGTTCGAGAAGGGACGCGCCCTTCTCGGTCAGCATCTGCGAGACATTCTGGAGCCCGAACGGATCAGATCGATGAACGAACAGGGATCGCTGATCAACTAACTGCTGCATAGTTTCCGCATCGCTTTTCCATGCCGTTCATCGACCTTCTCGATTAAATAGAGCACGGACGCATTCGCATCTCGTGCCTCTTCAAACGTCAATGGTGATGGAATAAGAACCTTTTCCAGGTTATCTGAATGCGACTCCAGTTGGAGCAAACGATCCAAAGCTTTCAACTGCACCTTGTCCAAATTGAATTCTGGGGCAAGGTTCTCTAGTTTCGTTATCACGCTACTCGGACTAGGCACCTTGAACCCCAAAAAGACTTCAAGCACTCGACGCAAGACGTTGGGCATCATGAACCAATACTGATAGTGTTCCTTGCCCGATTTCTGAAATTTAAGCATTCTTTCGTAGAAAAAATGATACTCGGAGTCGTACTTCTCCAGATTCTTCGGCAGCGGGATTAGCTTTGAAGTGCGGCGACCCCCCTTTTTGGGAATGGAAACGTCAAGGAACAGATAAACAGCCGTCGGCTCCTTCTTACTCCCATTCTCATCCTTGGTGCTCGCATGCCTCCTCCACGCCTTTTTGAACTCGTTCATGCAGTGCATATTGTGTGTCAAAAGGAATACCTGAGCGGCGTCCTTCGTCCAAACACGCAGAAGGACGCTCGCATAGTTCATTGCCTTGGTATCAAGGCTGGAAATCGGATCATCAATAACCACGATGAGGTCTTCGATCGACCGTCCCTCGGCTCTGAGCGAGGTCAGGAAATAGCAGAGAGCAATAGCTGTCTTCTCGCCTTCGCTTGGTTCCCCCTCTACCAGCCTGTCGTGCCTGTAGAGTTGATATCCTCTGGCTACTGGAACGATCTTTAATTCCTCGTGTCCGAGGTAGGCATAAAGCAATTTGTTGATATCGTCAGCAGCCGGGCCATGCTCCAGCTCCTTCCTCAAGTCTTCGATTTCTTTCCGTACATTTTCAAGCTCGTCCAACCTAGCTGAACGCGCCTCTTTCGCCTCCTTGCATGCTTGCCTTGCACTATCATATCGCTCCTTATGACTTAACAATACATGCTCTTTTATTTTCTCTCTCGCTTCCCTCTGCATCATCGAATAGTTGGCCTGGGCATTAAATTGATCGTCAACTAGCTTATTCCATTGTTCGATACACTCTGACAGTGCCTTAACAAGCGTCTCCACCTCTTCTTCTGTTGGAAGACGAAAATATTTCGGCTCATGTGTCATAGATTGGCGCGCAGAGAGGACGTCGATGGACATCTTCGTATAGCGCAGCGCTATAACTAACGCCGAATCGAGAAGCAATGTTATATTATTGAAACGCTTTCTATATATGGAAATAATATGGCTCGGGTTCTTAAAGCGAGCGGCCGCATTCAGTAGGTTTTCAAAAACGGCCTTTGCCAAGAGCTCGGCACGTTGTATACGCGAGAAGAACCATTCTACTTCTGCGCCAAGAGCGCCCTTCAGATTATTCAACCGCGCGGAGTCAATCAGGTTGTCGCAGAACAAACAGGAACTGTATCCACGTGAGTGATACTCATATCCATCCTTAATCCACTTGATCAATTCTGGGCGCCCTTGGGGCACGTTTAAGTACTCGCTATGGATTTTCGTCTCCAAAATATCCCTGACATCCTCGATGAGCGACTTCAAATCATCCGTGCCAAATAAAATTTTCTGAAACCCCGTCCTAGGCCCCGGCGCAGTCGCCAATTCGATTAACGCATTTAGCTCTTCCGTATCTGCAATTTCATACGACGGAATACTTTGATACTCCTTTTCAATGCCTTCTACGCGGTATTCCACGTTCAAATAATTGGATATTGCGGTCGAAATAGATGAAAGAACCGCTTGGTATTGACTTTCCGCGTCCGCCTCCTTCTTTTTCGCCTCTTCTACAGCTGCCCAAGAGGCGTCCCTTCGGGATTCCGCAAGTTTAAGTCGATTGGCAATCTCTAATTGTTTGGCGCCGATAAGAAAGATTGAGTTGGCATATTTGCTCTCCCAGTGCAAATTCTTTTTCACGAAATCGTTGTTAAATACGCGGACCCGAGATCGAAGTTCGCTGGACAGATCGGTGCTTTTGTATTCCTTTTCATTGCTCATCTCGAATGAAAAATCGCACCCTTCGGGCAGGTTCGTATCGTCGGCTTGCAACCGCGCGAACAACTTCGCCAGCGTGCTCTTTCCGGAGCCGTTCAACCCGTAAATGAGGTTGTAGCGGAAGAAGTCAGGCCAGGGGTTCTCGTCAGAGACATCACCAAGGATGCCACCATTCTTGAGCGTCCGAACCCTCTTGATGATCGGCGGATTGTTTGAAACGGCCATGCGCGTCCCCAACCCTATGAATCGGCAATCGAGGAAACGCTACACTAGGCAGCCAACCCGGACAACGAACCCCAGCGTCTACCGCTCAGCACTTGAGCTGTGTGACAACAAACTGTCACCGGTTTCACGCTTCCGACCAAGGTCTAACCCCTTGACGTATCGGCGTGCCGGGTCTAATCGACGCATAGAGAACATTGCAATCAAGCTTTTAGACGCAAAATCCAGCGTTCAATCGTATCAACAATCCGTTCTTTTACAGAGAGACCAACAAGCGAACCAATTTCTACCTTTTCTCCATTCCGTGAAATAAGCGTTTTCGCGGTAACCGACTTGCCCATCTGTCTCGATGTCAGAGCAACTGTAAAACGGTTCTCGTGGAAGGCCTGTATCATCTCTTCCTGGAATGGATACGGCACGAACGGAAGCTTCCCCTGTGTGGGATGCTGAACGTAAACGAAATTCTTGATGAAATACATCGGGTCTTTTGAGCACAGGTAGAGGTCTTCGATATCCTCCTGCCTGTACCCAGACTTCACGTTGGGCTTCTTTGTAACGTCGCCTGGTTTGGACACTTCAACACCCTTACTTTTGCGCGTTTTTATTTATGGCCCACATTTCATGTCGTTTGGTATATTGCGCGCATGTTTTTTATGGAGTTCGTTGTTGAAGTATAAGGGCTACACTTATCGGTGCGAGGTGATTGCCGACGAAGATTGCCGGAAGCGGAACCACATCCTGGTCGGAGAGGATGGAGAGGAGCATTTCATGAAGTTCACACCCTACAAGACGGTGTCGGTCGTGGACATTGAGCGCTACATCGACCTCTATCTGCACAAACGACCGCTCCCCGGCATCACGACAATGACGACTTCGGAGGAGCTGGAGGAGATGTGGCACACGGTCAGGGAATGTGACGGTTTCGGGTGTCCGACGAAGGTTGCGCTCGTGTTGCAGATGACCTAACTTCGGCCAAGATTAGGTCATCCAGTGGAGTTTTCGATGAGTAATACTGAAGGTTACGAGGTCATCATCCCGGTTGACACGTCTCTCCTGCGATACATCGAGTGGTTTCACATGCATCCGCACGGTGGCGGCAACGGAGAGATGTTGATGTCCTACGTTCCTGGGCCGGATATGGGCCTGGCGCTTCGGTTGCTCTTCACCAACCTCGAAGACTACGTCGCCTTTCAGATGACCTTCGGAAATGAAATAGCCCCTGTGTGAAAGGCTATTTTTCATTCGTCGCCGATGAACTCGACGGCTTGAATTTTGATGGCCTTCATGAGGGCCGGAGAGGCGTCCACGGGCTCGCCTTCCTCGTCTCGGATGGAGATCACGTCAATCTTCATTTCGGGTCCCCTGCCCCTATATCGAGCCGTTGCGAAGCCTCTCCTTCCGTTGTGCCTCCAGGGGAAGTTGTAGGTTCCGGTCGAACTGGCGATCTCTTCATCGAAGCTGTCCTCGTCCTCGGTGATCGTGCCACGCTCCTCGATCCTGGCGATCTCCTTGCCGATAAGCTTGACGGATTTTGCATCGTTAAAGAGCGCGGTGAGGCCGAAATGCAGGGGCGTCGGCCACTTCCGGAACTCGAACCAGCCTGCGTCGTGGCTTTCCCAATTCAGGCGCGGCTTGAATTCTCTGGGCACGACGATGAGGAAGTTGAAGTATCGGAAGCTGCCCTTCTTGAACACGTAGAGAGGGATGGTCTTGACGATCTCCCCGGTATATCCGGTTTCCTCACGCACCTCGCGGAGAGCGGCTTTCTTGGGGTCTTCGTTGGGATCAATGGCTCCGCCCCATCCTCCCCATGTGAAGGGCTGCTCGACGAAGGCCGAACGGTGGGCAAGGAGGATGCGGCCGGTGTCCTGTGCAAGGACGATGGCGCCAGCCCCTCTGCGCCCCCAGAAGCCCGTCTTTTCGAGGGCTGCTGAGTGATCGTCGTCGTCCCCCTCGGTGATCTTTGCCATGACACCTGCAAGGATTCTCTGGTGGTCCTTTCCGGCGCGCAGGCGGTTGGCGAGGGCCACGGCGGGCGTTCCAACGAGGCGGACCTCATCGCTGGTCTTGTTGTCCCGGACTATCATGTTTCCAAGGTGATCAGCCTCGTACGAGAAGCGATCCTCCATGGCTTTCCGGTACTCCTCAAGCATGAGTTCTTCGTGTTTGCGCTCGTCCTCAATACGGGTCGCAAGAGAGCGCAAAAGAAGCTCGATCTCGCTTTCAGAAATGCCGAGCTCGCGCGCCATCTTCCGGTATCCCCGTCTGGTGAGCCTGGCGCCGCTGAGGAACGCATCGTCGCTGATGCCTTCCTTGTGCAGGAAGGATCGGATTTCATCGACGATGTCGAGGGACTCATTGATGCGGCGGGGGGCGATAATAGGATTGTCCGCGTAGTTTCCGGTGTTTCGGATGGCTGGTGCGCTATCCGAGCGGAAGTTGTGCGGAGCGATGCTCACGCATTTCTGCTGGGGATGCTTTTTCCGATAGTCGTAGTCGCCCTGTTCCGTGAGAATTCTTCTCATTTTTTGACCTTCCGAATGCTGTCCGCACTGCGCGCCTTGACGTAGACGTTTCCGTTTCTCTGGTAGAGGCGGCGGTAGGTTTTCTTGTCATCATCGAAGTTGCCCTGTGGCGCTGTTTCAGCCATTTCACCGTCGGATGTTCCGATGGTGGGACCTGGATCGGCAGGAACGTCCGACTTGGGCATGTCCTTCCAGCGGATGAGAGGATGGGGCGCATCGATCTTCATGGCCTCCTTCCTTTCCTCCTCGACACGCTTCAGGTAGCCAAGGAGGCGCCGGTTGAACTCGTCACCAAAGTACTTGTGGGGATCAATCTCCGGGGCTTCGGTGTAATGGGGATCGGCCATGAGGGCAGCGCGGGAAGCGCCTTCGTTCCGAGCTTCCTTGTCCATCTCCCGCTTGGCGTTCGCCGCGATGGTCTGGTTCTCGATGGGGTCATTGGGAGCGACGACAACGATGAAGTCCTCCGGGATACCGAGGGCCATGCGCAGTTCCTGCTGCATGACGTAGGCGGACGCGGGCAGGCCGAGTTCAACATCGACGATGTAAACCTCGGATGCGACGATGGACGGGAAATCCAGCGGGTTCTTCTGGATGATGGTCTTCTTCGGCTGCGAGAGGGAGAGTGGGTTGTATTTGAGGATCGCGTGCTCGATGCGACCCATCTTGTCGTCGTCGAGCGGCACGATGGTCTTGATGCGGTAGTGATAGCTCTTTTCGACTTCGGCGAGATATTTCTGGATTCTCATAACGGACCTTCGACGGATTATATCGTATTTATTGCTTGACGTTGTGACTCCTGGCTTTATATTTCTCTCGTGCTGGAGGTTAGTAATGCGTCTGGTCGGTTTGCTTATAGCGTTGATCGTTTCTGGTCCTGCGCTCGCGAACCCGAACTGCTTTTCCGTGAGCGGGAATGACCGCTACTTGTGTCTTGCTACAACGAGGAACAACGCGGCGTACTGCACCAGCATCCAGGAACGTGACGTGAGAATTTACTGCAACGTTCAGGTGACGGGGCGACGCGAGCAGTGTGGATCTATGTCGAGCAGCTACAATCGGAGACTTTGTCGCTTGGGGTTGCCGCCGAGGTATTGAATGATTTCGTCAAATTATTGGATTGAAGTATACGACAAGTCCTCGTCAATTGATGAATTTCTTGAACAAATTCTTCTGTCCATTGACTCACCTCCAATCTTCACCATTGTCGGCAAGCAGGACGGCGAGAATCTCAAGGGATGGCGAGTGAAGCTGGAGCTGACCACCGCCAGGGACAAGTTTTGGGAAACTGTTCAACTCCTAAGCGCGTTCATGGACATAGGAGTCTTCCAGGACGTGACAACGGAGCGGGTCCTTCTGGACGGTGGAATGACCGGCCAGCTCACCGGATTCATCAAGGCGGAAACACTTTCGGCCTACTGGATTGCGGAGAAATTCGAACAAGAGATTGTTTAGTCGTCGCTCTTCAGCCGCTTTAGAAGTTCGTTGCGGTTCTCGACGATAACGGCTGACGCATCGATGACTTCGTCTGATGGCGCGGATGGAGTGGTCGTCCGCGCCATATCAATTTTCATCTGGTTTTGCATGAGCTTGATTGCCTTCAGTTGGGCCTCTCGCTTCGCATTGGCGGCATCGAGCGCGACCTTGTAGACGCTTGCAGCTACCTCGAACATGCGCGGGGCGCGAGCCGGGTCCATGTTGAAACCGAGGTCCATGATGGACTGGGCGTGCCTGATCGTCTCGTCGAACAGCATGTCCATTTTCCGAGCGTGATCGGCCCCCTCCACCAGTTCGGCAGAATACGGAAGATCGTTTCGAAGAGCGATTGCTTTCGTCTCGGGAGTGATCTCCTCTGCATTTTCCTCGTCATTCGTCATCATCTCGTCGAGGTGAGGCAAACCAAGTGCATCTTCCAGAAACTTTGTCATGCAACTATTTACCCATATTGAATAGGGTCTTTTCCGTAGCGACGCGGAACTTCCACCCTCTCTTGGCGCAGAAAGCTACGGCCGCCTTCCATTTTGCGGCGTTGATGACCTGAGTGAGGCGGGTCTGCTCTGACAGTCTCTTGGGCTTACCTGTTCTTTCCGATATTTCCTGATAGCCGGGGATTTCCTTGAGCGGCTTTATCTCGATGACTTCGATGTGCTGCTTGCCGGTTTTGTCGATGTAGATGACGAGAAAGTCGGGTTTGTAGATCGTCGAGCGATTGGTCAGAGGGTTGATATACGGGATATCGACGCACTCTGAACTCCATCCGAGGACGTTCGGGTGGCGGTCGAAAAGACGCATTGCGGCCAGCTCCCACGAGCTGCGAAAGATGATGTTGTTGAGGTTACGGCCGATGTATTTCTGCGGGTTTTTCGGCGTAAAAACGTCCTTCGCGGTCTTGGCCATATCAGCTGTTTTTCGGTTTACCCGGATATTTAGGCTTCAGCGATATCGTTTTGGTACCCTTGACGTTTTCGTTGACGCCGATCTGGCTCGCGGGACTTCTCTGAGCGTTCAGGATTCCATACGTTTCCCTGGTCAGGGTGATGCCCTGACCGTCGGTTGAAGACCAGGCGTTCTGGACCCTGTCGGAGCCGCCGTCAGCGACGAGCGGAGCCGTTCCTTCAGGGTGCTTGACCCGGAACCTTGCTGGCTGGCGCGTCTGCACGGCAGGGGGCGATCCAGCGTCGCCGGGAGAGCGATTGAAGACGTGCTCCCTCGGGCTGGATGAAGTCGCCTCCGCCGCCGAAATGACGCCGAAGACGACTGCATCCTGCATGTACTGACTGTCGATCCGGCCGTAGTTCGAGCCGATGGACGAGACCGCCGAGCGGGCAATGTCGTATGTGCCTTGAGATATCGCTGACGGCGTGCTGGGGGAGCCAGAGAGAACCGTAGAGGTGGCCTCGGCGGCCGCCTGCCTCGTTCTGGACAGCCGGAGTGCGGACGCTAGCGCTGGATTGCTCAGTGCGGCGAGAGAAAGGTCGCTCGCGGTGCTCTGGCTGGCGTGCGAGCCGGATACGAGCGAACCAAAATTGTAAGAGCCGTAGGAAGCCAGCGCTCCCGAGGAGGAGGAACTGGAGCTGTAGGTACGCAGTTCGGGAGTGGTGACCTGAGGGTTGGTCCACTGCACGGTTTGGGCCACGGCCATTTCCGTGCCAGTTCCGTTGCTGATGTTCGCTACGACGGCACCGCTGGTGACATCGATAACATCGCCGTTGAACTTGGTGACATCCTGGAAGGCTGAGAGGAGGAATTCGTTCGCCATCAATGGCTGCGGGATGGAGTCATTGGCGTAGATGATAGCTTCGCACGCGAGGGTCACGCCGACTGTTGACACTTCGGCCGATGAATAATCGAGGTCACTCGACACGAAGCTCATGATACGTGGGTTTATCAGATCAGTCTGGACGTATTGGTTTCCGAATACCTCATAAATCTGGATAGTTTCAAAAAAGAAGTGACTGTTGAATTCGTTCTCTGTCGCTCCGACTCCAGACGACGTGATAGGCGCGTAGCCGAAGCCTCCTCCGCTGTCCATGAACTCGTCGGTCATGACATCGTACTTGAAATCGGAGAGGTTCTCTGCGTGGCGGAAATCACCAAAATGAAACCTCGCGTATTCCGCCCACATCCGCTTCGCCATGGAGTCAGCGGTATCATAAAACTCGATGCGGACAGGAGTTATTTTGAAGCCTGTTTGGACGAGACGCTTCTTGTTGTACTGGTGAAGCTCTTCAATTCTGACATCAACATTAGGACGATCGACATGTCGAACCAGAAAAGGCAGGTCCTTCTGCCAGAGCGAGCCTGCGCCACCCCCTGCCCTACGGAAATTCACGATGAAAAGGTGCTTCTGCCTCGGCGGAGATTTACCGCCGAGGCTAAAGACTGCACTAGCCTGTCTGGGGGACCGAAAGACCCTATCCATATCTTAAATCTGGGGGCCGGACTTGAGTTCCGGCGTGATCGGCATGAGACCCTCGGTCTGGGTGGCGTTGTCGTAGCGGATCGACATGGAGATGGTCATGGGTTCCGCAGTCGAGTAGTCGAAGCCATCGTAGTTGATGTTTTCGAGGAAGCACCCTTCGAGTTCCCAACGTTCCAGAACCGTATCGTCTCCGCCGTCCAGCGTCTCGATATACATCTCGAACTTGTAATTCGAGCCAGCGAGTGAGTTCGTCTGCTGGAAGTGGTTGAGCTGCTTCTGCGACTGGTGGCCAACAAGTCTGGCGACAGAGTTGGTCACATCATCACGGACTGTTAGTTCAACCGCGTCCCAGTTGTGCTTACCGGCATAGTAAGCGACGGAGTGGTAGCTGTGGACTTCAACCGCGCTGTAAGAGATTGACGGTCGTGAAACGCTGACAACCTGCTGGGTCAACTCAAGACCACCAGAAATCGGGCCGAAATTGATGACGCGAACGCGGAAGCGATGCTTCGGCTTCGGCTGAAGGATGCCGCCGCGACCAGCGCCACTTCCAAGCGGAACGCCAAAATTCTGCAACGTTGACATTAAGTATTCCTCCCCATTGGGATTGTTCTTGTTTCAAATATTTATGCCTACCCATTAACTGCGGTGTTTATGCGATATTAAATAGAGACCGTCCCGCCTGCAATTTACGTTTTTACAACTGGATGCGACATGCACGGCAGAGACATTATTTCGCTATTGCTTTATGCGGCCGGGAGAAAGTCCGAGATTGCAGCTTTGGTCAAACGAGTGGAGGCACTGACCGATGAAGAGATTGCGTCGGCCCCCGTCCCTCTCCCGTGGTATCGGAAGGCTCTCACTGAGCTTCGCAAACGCAGTATCGCGGAACGTCTGGCGGATGTGATGGTTCGAGCGTCGAACGGCACAAACGGCGGCCCGATGGCCGCGAGCAACGAAGCACACCCCAATGGCACGGCGAAATGGGCAGACGGGATGCGGCCATGTCTGGCAAAGGGACGCGGTCCGGTTCGAGGATGTAAGTTACTTCGTCCAATTGCCACACGACACCTCTGACCTTTAATATGTCCTAGGGTATTGGGGAATGGCGCATGTTCTGTCGTGCAGTTGGGGCAACGGCTCTCGTTTTCGTACTCATTTCGAACGGGTTTGCGGAAAGCGGAGTGGTCGTCCTGGAGGACACCCCGTCTTGTGACCACTTCGTAATCGAGACTTCCCGTGGCTACACTTTGGCCGAATGGTACGGAGGCGTTAATTCGATCTGGGAGGGAGACGGGGTATACGGAAACCTGTCTACATATGGATTCCATACAATTTATATAGATGGACGTGGCGAGATGCGGGTTTGGATAGACGACTATTGGGAGAGTCGCGCTGTCGCACTGAAGTACTTCTACAGGCATTGCAAATGAAGAGAGCAACTCTTCTGTCGCCGTACCATCCGATCTGGAGACTTGAATTCAGCGGTAACACCATTTCCCATTAGGAATGGAGGTATCGAATGGCTACGTACTTCAACGAGTACTTTAATGTCTCGCGTGAAGCAGTTGACAAATATGGAGCCTTCAACATCTCCCTAATCAACGACCTCCCCCTCTTCATCGATCCATTCCTTCTATTTCATAGTCAAAACCCGCAGTATCAGAAACTCCATCAAGACATTCTAAGATACGTAATGTTTCTAAGAGACCGCGTTGTTTCTGGTAAAATCAACAGCGATCTGAAGAAGGCGTGGTTTTTCTTTCCGGAGGTTCGCCAGAACTGGCTCGGATTTTCCAAAGTGGGAAACGGCGGTACTGGGCTAGGTAAAGATTTTGCCGACTCTCTGATTAAGAATCTCAAAGTTTTATTTTCCGACTTTGGTAGTGAACAAATTACCAAGGGCAGCCACATTGAAAAGGTCTGCCTGGTTGATGACCGAGTTGGTAGGGATAACATTAGCGATTTTACCACAAACCTTATCAAGCACTACCTTTGTGAATACACTCAAGAATTTGCGCGTAAGAATATAGCACCCCATCTGCGAAAAGTGGTCTGGGTTGAGAAAGCAGTATTCGACTATCAGACTACGTCCTGGCAGCGCCGTCAATATGAACTGCCATGGCTTGAGGAGGACCGTGATTATGTCCTTCTGACCCCTAAGGACATTTTGACGCGCGACGAAAACTGGATCAACAAGACTGACATGGTCCGCGACTTCGATAGCATTCCAAAAGCTATCCCAGATAGTGAGCTTCGTGGACAGGTGTTCGCATACTTCGAAGATCAGCTTCGCAAGGACGTAAAGGACGGGAAAGAGCCCACTCAGGCTGAGAGGAAACAGGCTGCAATTAAGACATTCATCAAGTTTCCCATGCTGGTCGATTACTATATCCGGCACAAGGAAAACAACGGCGACAAAGCAATAGATATAAGCGCTGATCGAGTGCGCGAAACACAAACTATATTTGAGGATCAGCTCCGTGAGTTGCGGCGCGAACTTGCGAAACTAACGAATTTCTACAATCTTGCGGGGAACACATACGAAGAAGCCCATCTCCGGATTGCCTACCTGAAGGATGTCATTGAAACCAAAGGGGGGCATCGATTTTTCTGGCACGATGGCAAACCAATTCATCGAGAGAGTGATCTGCACGTACTTACAAGGCTCGTGTGGTTTGGCTCTCCTTCAGACGTCGGCACGGAAGCTAATGATGGGCGTGGACCAGTTGACTTTAAGATTTCGCGGGGTGCCCTCGATAAGACCCTTGTCGAAATGAAACTGGCCAAGAACACATCCCTTGAAAGGAACTTGCTAAAACAGTTGGGCATCTATCAGGCGGCAAGTGATGCCAAGCATGGCATTAAAGTCATCATATACTTCAGTGATGAAGAGAAGAAGCGCGTTGATGCGATTCTAAAGAAACTGAATTTGGTTGGGCATAGGGATGTCGTTTTGATCGATGCTCGGGCGGACAATAAGCCGTCTGGTTCGAAGGCCTAGATAACTGAGCTCATAGCTTTGAACTCAGCACCTGATATGTGGAGCAGGAGCCTGCTCCACATATCAGTGAATGGCTGAGTTCGACGGCCACCTATTTTCATCATTCGCCAGAGGCGAAGAGGAGCGAGTCTGCGGAGTTGCGAACGCGAACCGGAATGTAGATGAATTCAATGGCACGGACCGGCTTGATCGCGATGTCGATCCACAGCTCGTTCCGGTCACGACGCTCCGGTGTGTTGTTCGTCTCGTCGCAAAGAACGGCAGCGTCCTCAATGGCGCGCAGCGTCATGAGACCCGCAAGGAAGCGTTCAACGGTGAGACGAGCCGCGTCGCGGGTTTGCTGGTCATTCTGCTCGAACAGGAACGGCTTGACGATATTATCGAGGTTATACCTCAGATAATTCATCAGACGCGCGACGTTCACGCGATCCAGGGCAGAGTCCAGCGGTGAGAGTGTCTTCTGACCGTAGATGACCAGACCGCGATTGGGGATGAATGCAATCGGGTTGATCTTGTTCAGGTAGAGCACGTCGCGCTGACCCTGGTTGAGCAGAACCGGACGGAACTCGCCCTCGTCAGTGAGGTAGCCGACCGTGGTGGCCGCCGTAACGACGCCGCGACGGAAACCTGCCGGGGCGAACCAGGGATACGCGACGCTGTCGTTGTACGCATAGGTGCACAGCGCCAGCGTGGACGGCGGGATCATGACCTCGGCACCATCCACGTTTCGCCCAAGACCCCACGGATAGTAGATAGCCGTGTAGCGGTCGGCAGTCGAAAGGCCTTCCTCGCCGTTCGGGTACCCGTTCGGGTTCTTCGCCCAACGCTCGAACTCACTCGCCAGTGGCTTCAGGCGACACGGTGTGTCAGCGATGATGAAGGAGATTTCCTTCTGCTGCTGGTTCAAAGCCACGAGCTCGTCAGTGAGCTCTGGATAGCCCGGAGCGGCCATGAGGTTGAAGTAGACAAGCTCCGAGCGAAGGTCCTCGTTCTGGTTTACCGCCGCCGCCATGGCCTCGACGATGACTTTGCGCTGCGCCTTGCGTCCCATGTACGGCGACCCGTCCAGGCGGTTGCCTGAAGCCGTGACCCATCGACCCGCATTCTCGACTGGCGGGAAGACATAGTTCGGGTCACCCACCGTGTAGGAGTGGTGCAGGTAGTTGGTGTTCGGGTCGAAGTTTCCGTCTTCAAAGTACCGAGGACGCCAGACCTTGACGTTGTAGGTCGAGTAGCGCGTATTGAAGAGGAGCATGCCAGCCGGATACAGGCGCGGATCAGGCGCGTCCGGATCGACGTAGTCCGAGTCAAGCATGTCCTCGATACGCTCCGATCGATAGCGGAAGCCACCGACGTGCGGGAGCGGCTCGCCCTCAAACGGAACACCGGAGTCGGCGCGGGCGTCAGCGAAAATGATGCCAAACGGCGTGGTCTGGTCGGTGATATCGACGCGGCGCCAACGCAGCGACGACTTGTCGTAGCGATATAGGGCCGGATAGTTCTCGGTATCGGACGTGTCGATCCAGAGATCGTTGTCCTCCAGGGGCGTACCGTCCGACTGCATGATGGGCTGCGAGCCCATCAGGATGACACCCTTCGGGTCGGTCTCCGGATAGTAGCGGCGGTAGGCAATCCAAGTGTTGCCGTCGCCAACCATGATATCAACGCGCAAGTCGGTATTGTACCAGAGGCGGCCGTCCTCGGGCTCCTCAGTCGGAGCTTCGAACGACGCCACATAGTCGAGCGGGTTCCAGCGCGTGCCGTCGAAGCGGCGCAGCTGCTGAACGCCGGTCGCCTGGTCGAAACCAACGTAGATGGTGCCAGCGGCAGGGGTACCGAAGCGGCTTCTGGCGGCGGCATCCTTGTTAGGATTGGTCTCGGGCGCCATCGAGTCGAACGGCAGGAACGGTGCGGCGACGTTCGTCCAGGAGTAGGTCGCGGACGAGAAGAACTTCACGACCCAGTTTGCACCCTTGTTCGGGGACGTTCCCTTAACCCAGACGCTACCCTCGGAGTAACCGGCCGGGTACTGGGCGTCGGCCGTGCGAACGACCTGAACGCCGCGATATGTGCCCGGCTCGATGCCAAGGGTGGCGAGCGGAGTTCCGGTTCGGTTCTCGATGGAGATGTTTCCACCAGCGACGTTGCGGATGACGAGGCGACCGGCCTCAATGAGAGCGGTGATGTTGGGGATGCTCGCCGAGATGATCGCGTCGCGGATACCCGGCAGCGAACCATCGGAGAGTGTGACCGTGGCGCCGTTGATGATGATCTGATCGCCGCTGGTGACGACGGGCGGGTTGGCGGCTCCGACGACAGAGGTCGGCCGAGCGGCCTTCCAGGCGGCCGAACCGATTTCGTACCACTCACCGGCGATCTTCTCGAAAATCAGGTTGTTCGAGACCGATGTGACAACGGCGAAATCGCCGTTCTGACCGATGGACGGCAGCGGTCGATCCTGTCCGTCAACCTCCTCGACATCGAACTCGGTGCAGGCGATGACCTTCTGGGCCTCCCAGGCAAAACCAGGGTTGGCGTTTCCGTTGTTCTGGAAGACGCCGAACGTCGTCTCCGAGAGGTCGAGCCAGTACGTGCCGGGGATCGGCATTCCGCGCGGCGGAGTGTCGGACGGCTCAAGCTGGGCGAGGTCGATGTCGGCGCGCAGGACGTAGCAGCGGTTGCTGTACCCGAGGTAGGTATAAGCCGCGTGCAGTCCGTACTCGTTGAGCTCGTGGCCGTGAATCTGCGTACCCTGAACCGAATAGAAGTGCGGGTTGCCGAAGTTCTGAACAAGCTCGCGCTGAGAAGTGGCCAGGAACAGCTTTCCCGCATTCTCCGGCATCGAGTACGGCGCATAACCAGTACCGGACGGAGACAGCTTGTTGGCCGCCGTGGCCATGACGATCAGAGGAACTGTACCGGCGCCAGCGGAAGCGTAAAAACTTTCATCGATAATTTGTACATCGACGCCGGGTGAGACGAGTGTCGCCATCCTAATATCTCCTTGAAAAACTTTGTTGGAGATATTTAGTGTTCGGCGCACAAAAGGATGGATTTGGCGAGAAACAAAATGGCGGCATAATCATGCCGCCCTCCACTCCGCGCAAACGCGGAAAACTTTAGTTTCAGATGGACACTGTTATCTCATCCAAGGGCAAGTCAGTACCGTCCTCGATAACGGCACAGGAGAGCGTTCCAGTGAAGACGCAGCCGCTGTCTACGTTGGTGCGATAGGGACCTATTCTCATTCTATCGTCGGGCGTATGCCCGTGGACAATGTACTTCTCGAACGGCCCCTTGTGACGCAGGAACTCATCCCTGATCCAGAGCAGGTCTTGCTCCTTCTGTTCGCTGAGCGGAACACCTGGCTTCACCCCGGCATGGCAGTAGAAATGCCGCTCGGTCTCAAAGGATACCTTCATCTCGTGCAGGAACCGGATGTACTTGGGGTCCACCTGCTCTGGCGCATCGGCCGAGAAGCTGTTCAGGGTCTCGTAGCCGCCGTTCCCCAGGAACATCCGCAGCGTCAGGAGGTCGCCATCGAGACTGGAAAGAAGCATTTCCTCGTGATTGCCGCGAAGTTTGATGATGTCTGGGCGATCCATGAGGATGTCGAGAACGCGCTTGCTGTCCGGTCCTCGGTCAATGTAGTCGCCGAGCGTGATGATGCGGTGTTCCCTCCCTTGGTGGAACTTGTCGATCTTGGCGAGCATTGCCTCTAAATGATCGGCGCACCCATGAATGTCACCAATGGCAAAAGTAAGCATACACTCCCCTCTATGCCGTGTATCCGAGCAAATTCCTGATCGCCGCCTTTCCGTTAGCGTTTAGATTTCTGGTGCCTACGCCGGTCCAAACCCCATTAGGCACGGGCGGCATATCAATGGACTTCCATTCTCGATCCCACACCAGCCACTGCGACTTATTTTGATCAAAGACATAAGCGGGATGTCGTATGTCATTGCGATCGATAAACATTTGCACAGCCCACGCAGTCCCTCCGGATACCCGTCCTTGATCATCAATGTGCGAGACGGCATAGATCGAGGTGGCATACTTTATCTGCCAGAAATTACGCCGAAGCAGGCAGTTTACGTAATGGTTCCCGCTTGGGAATTTTCGTCGCAGGCGTTCGTTGGCTATCATGAGTGCCTCGTCGGCCTCCAGAAGCATTTCTTCCGGCAGGACAACGAGTTCGCTTTCCGGAGCCAGAGAGCGATGACCTCGGAATGAAAAATGGATGACCTGGTGCCCCATGGTGCCTGCGACCATTCCCCACTGGAGATCGGCCCCTTCAGCGCCACCAGACAAACAAACAGGCTGGTTTCCAATGATCATCGCTTACATCAGGTATCACGGAGCCCCGATTTCTTCAAGTTCAAGGAGTCTCTGAACCTCTTTATAAAGTTCCGCGATGCTCCCGCTGTTCTCGACTGTTGCGTCAACAGGAAAGCCGATCCATGCCCACTCACTTTCGTGTACTTTGACGGCATCAAGCATCTTCTTCCGCGCCAGTTCATCGCCCTCATTGGCAGCGCGGGCGATTTCGAACCACTCGGGATCGTCTCCCCGCTTGACACGAATGACTGTTCCGCCCAGCCGCCTGGTCATTTCCAACTCGTTCCAGAAGCGACCGTCGGTGATCACGACGTTTTGGTCGGGGTTTTCTTCCCGGATGATGGTGATGCGTCGCTCGACGTTAAAGACCCACAGGTCCTGATGAAAATGCTTTCTGAGGCTATGGGTGCCGATGTTCTGCAAGGCCCATCTCGGCGTGAAATGTGGGATACCCAGCTTCTCGGCCCACCATTTGTCCACCCGATCGCGCCATTCGCGGCTTTCCGGCGTTTTTCCTTCCAGGAGGTCACGATCCCAGCAGAAGATGGCAGCGCATGTGTCCTTCAGAGCGTCGGCGAAGGCCATACAATGGTAGTTGTAATGATTGCAGAGGAACTTGCCGACAGTATCCTTCCCGCAGCCGATGAAACCAACTAAAGCAACAATATTCATTGAGACACTTCCTAAAATAAAATCTCATTATACAGGCATGCCTCGACGACGGGAAATTCCTGTTCCAACTGAATTTCAACATCGACGCCCAAACGATTAATATAACAGAGCGGGCTCCGTGCATTAATATTCATAATCTTTTCAGGAGAACTTAAATGTCAGTCATTATTGAGGGTTCGAAAATTCTCCTGTCGCGCGTCAAGATCGGGGGCGCGGGACGATCCATCGATTGGTCGAAACCTGTCGAACCAGTGCAGGTCTCTCCAGGTATTGGAGTAAACGAGAAACCCGGAAGGCGACATGGCTTTTCCGTCTCGATCTCGGACGACGCCAACACTATCTTCATTGGAAATCTGAATTCACTCGATGACGACATCGAGGGCGTCATCTGGATGAAGAATGGCTCCTGGGTGTCTCAGGACATCGTCGTTACGGACCAGACAAGTTCGCCCGGTACTGGGTACACCAAGGGTCTTTTGAGTGGAGACGGAAATGTTTTCATCGGTACTAACGTATTCAATAATTTGGCGGCCCGCATCGATTGCTATACGCGTACGGGAAATATCTGGACGAGAGATCAGCTTCTGACAGTGTCGGGAGGCTATTATCGCGACTTTGCTATCGACCGAGCTGGAAATACACTTGTTGCTGTCTCGCGCATCGGAAGCACCAGCCGAATTCATACCTACACTCGTTCGGGTGAGACGTGGATCGAGGCGGGATCAACTACCATCCCGGTCGGTACCAACTGTTCGGTGGCCCTCTCGGCTGATGGTCAAACTCTCGTGGTCGGAGACAAAAACGCCACTATCGGCAGCGCCACCAATACCGGTCGCGTCATCGTCTACAATCGCAGCGGAAACAGTTGGACGCAGGCCGCGATCCTTCAACATTCGTCACCAGTTACTGGGACATATTTCGGCGACCGTGTCTTCCTAACCCCGGACGGCAATCGTCTTTTTGCCGCCGGTAGCATCATCAGCTCGATCCCCCAGGCGTCACAGGTCAAGCAATACGTCCGCATCGATGGTGTCTGGCAAGGGGTTGGTGATTTCACCGTTCCCGGTGTGGTCCAATCCGACCGCCTGGCTCAATCGATGGCGTTCAACGCTGACGGGACGATCATGGCCGTGTCGGCTTCAAACAAGGATAAGGGTCGCGTCTGGGTCTATTCACTCAAGAACGATCAGTGGACCCTTGAGCAAGAGTTCTCCTACCCAGGAGAAAGCAAACTCGCTGGCTTCGGCTCGGCCCTTGCCATGAATACCGATGGACGAAAGTTGGTCATTTCCGCTCCGTACACCAGCGACGGCGTAAACGACTATTGCGGAACTGTTTATCTCTACGAAGTCTGAGAGGAGGGTCTTCGGACCCTCCCTCATTGCCGCTGCTACCGATAGATCGTTGTCACGGCGCCAGCGGAAGATCGCCCACAACTCCCGTCAGATGCGACTTTCGTCCGAAGACGAAGCCACACGTGTCGAGAGGCAGATAGTGCACCACATCCCCGTCCCGAAGAGGATACGTTGGATCATGAACAACCCCGGCATGGAAGCCGAGCTCACGAGCGATCGAAATTGTCTCGTACATCTGCCGTGCGTTGACGCCGAGCGTGACCGTCGTGCCGAACCCCTTGCTGGTTTGCGCAACCCACTCCTCATAGAGATCGCGGTCGCTGGGGTCCATGAGGGTCGCTATGCATTGGTTGGCAGCGTGCGCTCCCTGTGCCACAGCCTTTCCCGGATTCATGGACGCAAGATCGGTGCGCATAAGAATGTAAAGGCAGACAATTTCGTCTTTATTAACAGTTGAATCCTTCATTATCCCCCAATATCGTTCATTAAAAGATCAAAAAATACGCAGAATTATCCCCTTCGCCTGTCATGTCATGATGGGCGCCCATCGAAGGGAAAACGCAAGCGCATCTTCAAATCGAGCAAAAAGAAGGAGAATGTATTCCTCCTTTTTCGCATTATCATTGGTGGATGGCTCAGAATCGTCGTCGTCGTTTCCAACCTGGTGCTTTTCCTTGATCTCGGCCAACACTAGTTTCGGCTTGCTTCTCGGGTTGTCCTTGAACCATTCGGCAACCTCATCCGTCCATGCGAACAGAGGCTTCTTTCGTTTCACGGGGTCGGGCTTCCAGATACCCCGACGGTACAGGATCAATCCCAGCGGCGACGGGTCTACAATCCGGATAGCGTATTTCTTCCAGCGAGAAGATTTACGGATGCCCCACTCCACATAGTCCCTGAGCTCAGAACCATCGTCGAGAATCTCAAAGGCCATGTTATCGAGCATGCAAATCCCTCCTGCAATAGCGTTGTTCGCTATCTACAACATCACAAAACGATTGTCATCTGTAAAAAGGACAGGAACCGTTCTTGTGAATACCAATTCTCGGCGGATTTGATAAACGATAACGCGGTGTGACCCTGTTCTAACCGATGATGAATGGCATGCCGTCGTGGGAATCGATGAACTGAAGCAGCTCCGCCTCCAGCTTCTCCTTCTCTGCGGCTCCCTCGGTCTTCAAGGCGTCGCCCTTGAGCGAGATTCCCCCCTGTGGACCGGCAAGCGATGAGAATTTGGAGTAGGCCTCACCAAGCATGATCTTCGCGCAGGCCGTTGCATAGGCCCTGATCCACGGCTTGGCATACGGGTCCCTCAGGAGCACGTCCTCCGTCTTGGTCATATAGACATGCAAGACCACCTCCTCGTCCGACGTGAAGCGGCGATGGACGAACAGCTTCTTGGTGGCGGCATTCCAGGTGAACATCAAGTCGCGACCGAACATGCGACCGATCAGTTCCTGGTAACCCATAGCGAGCTCGTACTGCGCCAGAATGCCTGTCCCCCCACCAAGGCCGCCAGGGTTCGTCAGAAGGTAGATATTGTTCGTGAACGCGAGAGAGAATGGATCAATGCTCGCGCCACCCCCGGCGGTGGCGCCAATGGAGCGGCGATAGATGTCCCGAACCTCCTGAACCTCGTCCGGAAGAGTGTAGGTGCTCACATCCGGCTGAACTTCGAGGAAGATAAAGCTCTCCTCCATCGCATTGTTCGACCTCTGGCGATACACCTCCAATGTTTGCTTTATGGCAAGGTCGAGATGTGCAGGATCAAGCTCGACATCAACCATTCCGTCGCCGAGCGCGAGCTTGATTTCCGTCATGAGTTCTTCGCGGAGTGGGGACATTGGTGTGAACCGTAGCGTGATGATGCTTCGGTTCGTATTTATGTTTCCGTTCGTTCGCCAAAATGTGGCCCCTCTCCAGAGCCTGCCAGAACAGCAGAATGAATTGGAACAAATGGAACGTCCCTTGGGCGCGGGTCAGTCCCGCTTGTTAGTATTCATTTTCCTGAAAAGGTTGTTCCATATTTCGAACAAAACTTACGTCGATGAGCTACTTACGGATGGCCACTTTTCAGTTTCACGCCGATTGGCTATTAGTTAACCGTTTAGCCTGTTCTAAGGAAAGACTTATCAACAGCCTTCCCATTTTTGAACAGTGGATAAGACAGATTGACTCGTAGGACTGTTCCATTTAGAGAACCGGGCAGCGGGCGGCGCGTGCCGCTGCACCGTTTTGCATGGGTCTAGATGGCGTATGGTTAAAATTCTCGGTTCCGTCTCGTCGCTGCTGGCGAAATACAATCCTTGGTCTACCAAGAACCAGGAGCCGTACGAGCAGAGTCGCGAGGAGAAAATCCGTACCACAATAGCCCTCGCGAAGAACGTGGCTGCTCTGGCGGCTTTTTCAAGCCCTCGGCTCCTGGAAGCTGACAAGAAGCTTTCAAATCACCTCCAGACCGCCTATCAGCCTCCCAAGGGACCGCAGGACCTCAGCAAGTATTACCTGCGGAAAGACAAGGCGTTCGATTATAACTATCTGAAGTCTCTGCCCGACGATACCATCCCATTTGTCGTAGTCGGGTCGCTTGTGCGGTTCCATGGCATGAAGATCACGCCGAGCCTCAAGCTCGTTGTGCAGCGGTACGCAGAAGTCCTCAATGACCTTAAGGGTCCGATGGGAGATTCACCGGACGCGAGGGTTCGCTAAATAGGCGTATGCCGCGCCTGACCCTCTGGAAAAACGGTCAACGAACCAAGGACTTCCATTTCACGGATCGGATAATCTCGGAGTTCTTTTTCGCCTCCGGGACCGGCGTCTTGGTGCACAAGTATCTTGGACATCACGACCAGCGGGAAGAGTCGCCTGACGGCTCTCCCCTTCCGGAGATCAGGATCGACGAGCTGTCGATCCAGGATGTCCTGTTCCTTGAGAACCGGGACCGCAAGTACTCTCAGGAAGTCTACGAGCTTCGCGGTATCTACAACGTCCAGGACAACGATTTCGACCTGCGGCAGTTTGGCCTGTTCCTGACGGGCGACACGATCTTCATCGAGTTTCACCTTCAGGACATGATCAACACCCTCGGGCGGAAGCTCATGACGGGAGACGTGCTTGAGCTGCCCCACCTGAGGGACGACGCTCTTCTCGATCCAAATGCCCCGGCCATCAACAAGTTCTACGTGGTGACCGAGGCGTCCCGTGCGTCAGGAGGCTACTCGGCCACGTGGTTGCCTCACATCTGGCGCGTGAAGATGGAGCCCATCACCAACGGCCAGAGCTACCGGGACATCCTCGACAAGCAGGCGCAAAACCCCTTCGGTATCGATCAGGGCGTCCTCGGTGAACTCATGGGCCAGGTCGCCAAGGAGATGGAGATCAACGAGGCCGTTGTCGAAGCCGCCAAAGAGAGCGTCAAGGCACGCAACTTCGAGACGCGCCACTTCTGGGTCATGCCAGGCGACGAAACGACCCGCCAGAAGCCCTGGGTCTTCGCTGGCGACGGCGTTCCACCGAACGGTGCCATTCCGATTGGCTCGGGCACGACCTTCCCCCAGTACAAGAGTGAAGGAGACTATTTCCTGCGGACCGACTACGAACCCCACACCCTCTTCCGCTGGATCGAGGGCCGCTGGATCATACAGGAGGTCGATTACAGGCGCGGTGGCTGGACGATGGCTCACCGCATCCTTGAGACCTTCATCAACAACGACAAGATGACCGTCTTCCGCGACGGCTCGGTCGAAAAGCAGCGCCAGCCACTCTACCGAGCCGTCAAGCCAAAGGCCGACTTCTGAGGCATCAAGGGGCAAAGGCGCCCCTGGTCAGTGCATTGGTGCCAGCTCGATCAGGGATTTGCCCTGCCGCTTTGCATCCTTTGCTGGGGCCGGGCCTATCATCAGTCGGCCGATGCTGGACATGACATGCACGTCCTTCAGGTTGACGTTTCCCAGCTCGAAACGGATGGTGATCGAGCGACTGTTGACTTTCTGGATGCGAGAGCCCCGCTCACCATCCTCAGCCTGGGTGATTATGAACCAGTCGCCCGAGCGCTCACACTTGTAAGTTCCTCCGAGCTGGAAGCCACTCCTCAACCAGACTGAACGCGCGATGCGGAACTCCGTCTTGCATCGCTCGGGTTTCGTCTTTGTGTGATGGGTCGTGACGCTCACAACCGGCAGGACGCCGGTGAACTGGTCCTCATCGACCCCAGGTGGCTCAGGTTCCTGGGGAGGAGCATCCTGACGTGTTTGAAAGACGGGCTGCTGCTCCAACAGCGTCGAAAGCCGCTCGATGGAGCGTGTGGCCGTCGCCATTCCCGATGCGAGAGCTTCAGTCCCGCGAGCCATGACGGGTGCTATCCGGGAGATAGCCTCGATCTGTTGCCTGCCGTTGGCCGAAATGTTGGTGAGCTGTTCCAGGACCAGCTCAAGTGCTGCCATGATTTGCCCTAAGGCTCCCATCATGTCGGCACGCAGAGCGCGAACATCCGACTCAATAGTAGCAATCGCCTGAACCAGTTCTTCGCTATCGTTCGACTTCCTGACAGGATTAGTTTCGGTCTTCTGCGACAGTTTACCGCCGAATACTCTCTCGACAGCCGCATCGACCTTCTTCTGCTTTTCCCTGCGCTCCTTTTCAAGCTCTACGACCAAATCGCGCGGCGCTGGGACTTCCTCGTTTCCAATCTTGACCTTGAACCGGTTCGCCAGCTTGTTCTCAGCCGAAACACCAATGCAGCTTGGGCATAAATCGTTCGCCCTGTTTCGCCCTAGCAACCATCCCCATTGCTTGAGTTTCTTGGCTATTACCTCGTCCGGAATGTTCTTTGCGTAGTCCAGAACCTTTTCATGACCACATTTTGAGCACTTGATTAAAACGTGAAAACGTGTGTGCGACCCAATTCGCACGGCATGAACATCAAATTGTCTCTGTAGGCGTTCTGGCATGGAGAAAAGACGCTACGTTGAAGGACTCAACCGACCCGATTTTACGCAGATAGGCCATGCAACGAAACCCCTGGGTTCCGGCGCCTACACCAATCACACGCTTCCTGTCACAGCTTTCTGGCCCACGGTGCCGATGGGATCGCTCACCATAAACCGATCACATAAGAGGCGTTACCAAGCGACTGATATTATTTGGCTCGCTGCCGCGTCCCGGTCACGGATCACCCTCGCCGATCACCCACCCAGCCTCAGTCCCAGCAGACCATCAGACCGGAATCAACGAACGCCCGACACTCGTAGTAGGGACGAACGTCAAACCCGCGCCGAACGAGTTCATCGACCAGAGGCTTGTTTCTGGGGTGCTTGGGGTCGTATGCGCCGTCATTGTCCGCAGTGATGAGATCGTGCGGGATAGGACAACATTTTTTGTCGGCGGACGCCGCTCTGTAGATCGCATCGAGAGCCTTCCTGAGGTTCGCCTCCAGCTTCTTCGACGGCATCAGGGACCGTGCCACGCGGGCATCGAACGTATTGTAATCAATTTCAGCAGTGTCCATTCCAAAACTCCTCAAGCAATGACAGTCGCCCTTGGATATAGCGAACTATCCTCTCGCTCCCAAGGCCGTCGCAGCGCACTTAACGTGGCGTACTGGATTGGAGCTTCACATGTAGACCTCGATATTCGACTGATACTCGGGCATTCCATCCGTCACCCGGATCAGATCGACCTCAAAATCGCTATCGCTGAAGGAGTACTTGTAACATGTGGAGAAAGCCGTACGCCCCTCCAGCATCCCGGCAATGAGATGGCCCGTGTAATAAAGGGCTTCCTCATCGGCCTCCAAGAGGCTCTTGGCCTTGTCGAGATCAATCAAAAAATACTTGTGGTCGATAATGGGGGCACCATCAATGGTATAATATCCCCTGTCGATCGCTTCATGAACCTTGACAAGGCGTGCCATACCTTACCCCTCGTTCAAATCAATTTATTTTACTGTACCCCGATGCAATTCTCTGTCAACAAAAAGATAAATACCAGTATGACTGACCTTGACCGTATTCTTGTCCTCGCAGGGCTGAAGCGCCTCGACGAAGGCGTGTCCCTCAATGGCCTAAATGAAACCGTGGCCTTCGCCGTTGCCGTGGGGGAGGCCTATGAAGCAGCTCCCAAGCACGACCCAGCAGCCGACCGTCACTGGATCGCCCTGAAGCGCCACACCATCGACGTTCTCCTGAAGCGCGTGCAAGGTAGTGGTATCCGCATCGAATACACCGAAGATGATCCGTATCATGAGTTCGGATCGAGCCCAAAGATGATGATCCGGGCGATGCTTTATGACATTCTCGTCAATAAGCGCCTTCTCATTTACTCCGGGAATTCGGACGACCACCCGAACTTCTCGCCGGAAGAGAACGTGATATTCCGGACAATCCATGACTATTTCACGCATGGTAAGCTGCTCTCGACGTTCAAGCGGAACCTCCAGGAAGTACTCCCGAACGTCATGAAGGGAGAGAAACCGACGCCCGAGCAGCTTGCGGCCGCGATGCCACAGATTTCTCTGACCAAGGGCGGCAACATGGGCCACTCCTTCACGCTCCGTGGTGAGCTGAACGCGGTGTCCGCCCACATTCGTCTCGCTCCCAAGGAAGCGGCCCCTGCCCTGTTCACCGAGGTGGCTGGTCAGGTCTGCTACTACATGTGCACCGCGCAGTTCCCGCCCCAGAAGGTAACTGTCCTTCCGGGCTTCGATTTCAAGAACATTGGCAAGACCCTGCCCGGCTCGGAGGCGGACCGGCGCAAGAAAGAAGTCATGGAAATCCTGGAAAGATCGTCTCCCGAGGATTTCATTGATCTGAAGATTGCGGCCCGCCCGAAGGTGAAGATCGCTCGCCTCCTCCGGAATGCGAATTCCCACGACCCGTACGGCCGATAATCAATTGAAAGGCGAAAGGACGCCTATCCTTCTGATCCAAAAAGAAAAACCCCGCCGGTGAAACGGCGGGGTTCTTCAGTTCTGCCATAGCCAGTTACGGATAGCGACGAGTGGAGAGTTCAAAATGGGGACCGTCAAAAAATTTCTCGTCGCGCCAGTCACCGTTCTGGTTCCAGTCACCACCCCAGCGAATGTCCACGCCAAGTTCCTTCGCGGCCTTGAGCACGTGCTTGGCAAGCTGCACGTAGTACTTGGTCTCCCAGGTGACCTGGCCGTTCTTCAAGACCCAGAGATCGACGGCCTTTCCGTAGCCGTCCTTGCCAGGGATGTGGCGCGAATTCAGGGTCTTGGACTTGCCCTGTGCGTAGAGCTGCTTCTGCCTTTCAAGCGTACGCACGCCCTCACCCACCATGAAATCAATGTCGGTGATCTCGATCGCCCTGCGGACGACGCGGACGAGATCAGGATGGACGCCAACCAGATTGGCCTCTGAACGAGCAGATAATTTGAACATGAAAATACCTCCTGCAATATAGCGAGGGTATTTACCATGCATTCAAGAATGATTTTAGCTTTGTTATATTAGTAAAACAGCCGTTTCCGTTTCAATAAATATCGGCATGATAAAGGGTCTCGAATATTGGTATGACCGGCAACAGCCACGCTTTCTTGAACAGATCGTGCGTGGTTTCTCCGGATTTCAGTATAAGACCGGATGGCGAGAGCTTCCTGATGGAACCCGTCAACCACCGCAGCTTCGCCAGGTTCCATGCACCATTGCCAACACCGACCGCCTGGTCGCGACCATCCTGCGAAACAATTCTGAGAACACCCTTCTCACGGTTCCCCGCATCACGGTGTTCCAGACCGGCCTTACGTTCGCGAGAGATCGGCTTCAGCACCCGAACCATGTCGATACACGTCATGCCGTCGAGCTAGCCATCGATCCCGACACGGGGAAGTACCTCCCCACCAAGGGGAAGAGCTACACGATCGAGCGCATCATGCCCCGGCCATTCAACATGACCATCCAGGTGGATATCTGGACCGAGAACCTCGACCAGAAATATCAGCTGGCCGAGCAAATCCTGACGGTCATTGCTCCGGACTTCACGATCCAGAACTCTGACAATGCCCTGGACTGGACTGCGAGGACGACCATGCAGCTCGAAGACATCACGTGGTCGTCACGATCGATCCCGATTGGCACGGATGACACCATCGACATCATGTCCCTGACATTCGTGCTCCCGATCTACCTGTCGCCGCCTGCTCGCGTCACCGAGCAGCGGATCATCGAGCAGATCATCGCCAACATTCACGATGCACACTCGACTGAGGAGATCGTCAGTGGCGGTCAGATGGATCAGATCGTCGTCACCCCAGGCAATCATTGGCTGCGGGTCGAACAGGGCATTCTCACCCTTCTCGGCGAGAAGGCAGGACTCCACGACGCGGAAGGCAACACGTTCTCGTGGCAGAGCCTCATCGACCTGTACGGAACATATCGGCCGACCCAGAGCAAAATCCGCCTGAAACAGAACCCGGACATGGACGATCACTCTGACGACGTGATCGGAACGTTCTCTTTCATCGACGGAGAACCAAACAAACTCATGTTCCAGATCGATCCGGAAACGCTTCCGGCCAACACGCTTCCTCCGGTGGATGGCGTGATCAAACCGCTCCTGACATGGCCTGGAAACGGTCTTCCCCCTGCCCTCGTCGGTCAGAGATATTTGATCTTGCAGGATGTCGCCGGTCCCTCGGAGGCATGGGGTAATCTCCAGGCGCGAGAGAACGACATCATTGAGTTCCGGGAGAGCGGATGGGTGCGCGCCTTCGAGAGCACGAACCACGCTGTCCGCAAGGAGCAGCACTACGTGCTCAACAACAGCACTGGCAGGCAGCTCCGTTGGACGGGCTATGACTGGGTCCTGTCGGTCGATGGTGAGTACGCACCCGGCATGTGGAGAATTGATCTGTGACCTCCTGCGGGACCATTTCTTGGTCTCAATGAACTTTTGTTCGACAGAACTTTTATCCATGGTAGAATGGAAGTCTACCAAGGAGGAAGAGAATGTCACAAAAGGGGACGACAATTGTCCAGCTTCTCGACAAGGACGGGAGACCTTTCATCACCATCAAGAAAATCTCTTCCGACCTGGTGTTGCTTCGTGGTAACGGACGATCAACAATCCGGTCGATGACCCCAGCGTTGGCGAAACTGTTCAAATGAAAGAGGCCCCTGATTGGGGCCTCGCTCTTTCTCAAAGGACCTTCCAAAGCGCTTGATAGCGGTATAGCGGGGTGCCTGGATATCTCATCTCCAAATGGATCGATGAGTAGAGCAGGTCGCGCTCTTTTCTCATCTACAAAAATACGAAACAACCAGTCGTATTTCCCCTTTCTTAGCACTCGCATCTGGGGCAAACACAGAAGTCAATTTTGTGTCGGCTCCGCTTTCGACTTCGTCTCAGCGGACCCGACAAATTTTGCTATGTCCTTAGCTCACTTCCGTTCGCACGGACATAGCAAAATTGGGTTTGACTGAATCAATCTGTCGCCATTTTGGTCTATTCAATAGATCGAGGCAGACTTCTAATCCCCCCGCTCCTCGCAGGGTAGAATAGCCACGTGGAACTACAATGGTGGCGTCCCTACGAGAAGCGGGGAGAAAGGTACGACCGAGGCTATTCAATGAGTCTCGGCAGGGAACCAGCGACGTACTCCTGTTACCGGAGAGCAGGCGACTGCCCGAAACCTGCTTGTGTTCGCCCCTCTCGACAGCCGTTCCAACAGCTGTCCAGTGGTTACACGGTTACCCGTGAGCGCCTCGTCCAAGCCGTTCCTCCTGACCGGGACGAGGTGGGTCGGTATCAAGGTCCAGACAGAGCGACCCTCTTTTGAACGCCTTGATGGGGATCGGACCCAACGCGAGCAGCGTTCCATCTCGTCGGCTCATCCTGCCTCATGCTGCGCCCCACGCCGGACGTGCTTCATGTTTTTGGCCGGGCCAGCCACCAGCACTCAAAAGAGCGGCCCTGGATGTATGCATCACATTTTTTAGTACAGATCACCCGGAAAAGTCGAAATAAATCGCACCCGTGACGCTGTCACATGAATTCATCGCGCGGGATACGCTCGAATGGCATTCCGGATACTATCTTCTCCGGAATCACTATCGACCCGAAGTTCTTATAATACGTGAAAATCAAGCTCGCCTCCAGCCGATACGGTCTGGGATCGTAGAAGGCGTCGCAGTCGGCCGTCATGGCCGTCCCGTAGGCAAACTGCATTTTGTAGTGCCCATATGGGAAACCACGGATGGTGAACTTCCTTCTCTTCGCGAGGAAAAACTCTGCGATCAGTTTCGTCCCGTCGGCAGTGACAAGCTGTACGATGGTGTCATCGGAGGCACGGTTCTCGACCTCCAGGATTGTGTTCGTTCCCGCCTCAATCTGGAAGATGAGTTCACCCCGTCTTGGTCGATCTTTGCAGCGGTCCCGAGGCTCAGCCTTCACGTTGGCTCGTACTGCCTGGTCGTTGGATGCCTTGACCTCATTCTTCTGTTCGGTGAATTGCTGAGCGACCTGCACCTGAGGGGCAGTCTTCGGGGTCCGGCGCTTTTCGAACGCATCCAGGGCCTGAATATAGATGAAGAGCGGCACTGCCATCAGAGCGGCGCCGTGCTTGACTGTGTCGAGAGCCGAAGGGAACCAATCTTCAAGTTTGATAGGCTTGATATTGAACGACTCAAGCCTCCGCACGATGTCCTGTTCGATCGCCTTGGCGTAACGACTTTTGGACCTCACGATCTCCTTGGCGTGAGCAAGCGCGATCTCGTAGGCGCCATGGTAGAACATCACCATGGCGTTGATGAACCAAATCTCCTCATCGAAGTCACGGCGGGCCTTACCAAGGAACCAGTTGCGCAGGATTGCCTTGACCGTCAGAAACGGCCCCTTTATACCCCACCATCCAAAAAGACCCGTGGCGATGCTGGCCCGGAATGCCCTCTTGGGGGCGCATGCCCGGCAGATGAACCTGCTCTCTTCCGTGACGTGAGACCACAGACCAAAGCTGTAGACGCGCTGAAACGTGCGCCGCCTCACATTGATACACTTCCCGCAGCATTCGCACGCGACAGGATTGAAGATGAACTCTTCCCATTCGCGGGCGGCCGCTGCTTCCCGTTCCCGCCGCTCTCGCTCACGCCTCTCCTGTTCGCGCCGCGCATCTTCCTGGTGGCGCTGGGCCTTTTGGGCTCGCTCCCTTTCCCGCTTGGCGCGCTCCTCACTCTCCCTCTGGACACGGTCGTATTTCGCACGCCTGTCGGGATCGCGAAGTACTTCGTAGGCCGCATTGATGCGCTTGAGCATCTCCTCTGCGGCCGGGTCCGGATTCAGGTCTGGATGATACTTCTTGGCGAGGTTGCGGTAGGCTTTCTTAATTTCCTCTGCGGTGGCATTCCGCGCGATTCCGAGAAGCTCATAATAGGCCCATTCCCCGGCCATTGACGCCGACCCCGCCCTACGAAATTGGCTTCATTTTCGTTGTCGCTATACCGAAATTGGTTTGGCCGCACAAGCGTCAATGTTCTCTCTTCATAGAAATTGATTTCGGGCACTGGTTTATGTATAAATACCGCTACTGCGGGTATAGCTCAATGGTAGAGCCTCTGCCTTCCAAGCAGATGACGAGGGTTCGATTCCCTCTGCCCGCTCCAAATCAAATATTCTTGGCGCGGGACGGAGCAGTAGCACTCCGGTATCATTGCCGAGAGACCGAAGGTTCGATCTCCCGCAACCAGGGTATCCAGCCCATACCCGCCATTTGTCGCATCCTGCCTCTGTGAGATTGCAAAACCCCCTGTATGTCGTAACTTGCGAACGAATGGGGGACGCTATGCTGGAAGCCAAAGCAATAGAGTATTTCACACTTCCCGAAGAGACCACCAAGTTCTACGGGATTTTGGTGTTCATAGCCGGTTTCGTGGTTGCAGCGTTGGTCGCGCGGGCAAAGAAGCGCTCTTTTGAAATCAATAGAGCGCCATTCTTTTTCTACATGTCGTTGATCTATTTTCTGGCTTCCGTTTCGAAAATGGCATGGCTCGGCATGGATTCTGCCCTGCGAGGCGGATATCTCTGGACTCTTATTGCCTTCAATGCCGCTTGCATTTTCGCCTCGGGCTACTTCACCAGCGTTCTGGCGATGGCCAGGTCCCGGAGCGCGTTTGGCAACTCCAAGGGGGCTATCCTTGCGTTTTTCCCCATTATCAATTTCTGGCTCCTGTTCGCCCCGCCGAAGTCTCAGAACGCCAACACCCTGCCGTCTCCTGCGTATAGTCGAGGAGCGCTCGGAGTCATTTGTGCGTTCGTCCTTATGTTCTGCTCTGTCGTGTTGATCGGGCTCACAGAGAAGTTTTCAGACAAGGTCTACGGGAATGAGCAGGTCAGCGAGCTTCTCCTTGAAAAGGCAATCAATTCTGAAGGCATCGAAAAGGTATTGCAGCATGTAGCCGTTGAGGCTCGCAAGACGACACCCTCGAAGGTTGAGGACGGCATTACGCTGGAGACGATCGAAGCTTTTGGCTCGGAACTCCGTCGCACATTCCGAACGGACTATCCGACTGTCATCATGACAGAAGAGCTTCGACAGATGATCATCAACGACACTTGCGAGAAAGAGTCCCTATTCAATCTTATGAAGTCCGGGGCGATTATTCGCGATGTATTTTTGTCAAAGGACGGCTCCGCGAAGGTGAACGTCACCGTTACGCAGGAACTCTGTCCCGAAAAATGAGAACCACACTTCCAGAGCGATGCGTGTACCGAGGCTTACCGTGTCCGCCCAAATCCGGCAGCTGTCGGCCAAGGGCTATAGCGTGGCTGAGATCGCCCGTGAACTGAACATCCGTTACCAACACGCCTATGGCGTTGTGAAATCGCAAGCTCGAACCGCAGTCCCCAAGGAGCCTCTCACGACCGACGTGTTGATCAAGGCCGGGTTCATCAAACATGGGACCTGGGTTGTCCGGGACGGCGAAATCGCACTCTCCTTGTCAGCGCCGAAGGAAGAAGGCGTTTACGCCTTCGCGCAGGGAGATCAGGTCCGCTACGTCGGTCTGGCGTCCAACGGATTGGCTCAGCGCCTCTACCAGTACACGCGGCCGGGGCCGACCATGAGGACCAGCATCCGCATCCGGCAGACCATCCTCGACAACCACCCGCATGGCGTCCCCGTGGACATCTACCTAGCGTTCCCGGAGGACGCTGACTGGAACGGATTGCCCGTTCACACGGCATCAGGTTTGGAGCTGGGGATTATCCGAAAGTACCACCTCCCCTGGAACATTCGAGGGGCATAAGGTCCGATGAAGTGGTCAAAGGCCATTCTTATCGATCTTGGCCCCTCGATTAACGCGACCATGGACCAATAAAAGACTACGTCTGTTTACCTTTTGGGCGCGGCTGAAGGCCACTCACCAGATGGCGGGTTCTCTCGTTGGAATTAGATTGAGATTCCCAAAATCCGGACCCGCGCTATCATCGACCTATCCCAGATTCGGGGTGTGAAGGGGGCATGGGCGTTGCAGAACGGCATGAGACAGAAAAGCCCAATCGCGGGGGAAACGCGCTGTTGTCAAAATTATTTCCTCCGTTAGGGGCGGATTGTCCGAACCATGCGCATCTTATACCGGGATAGAACATGAAAAGACAAGCCGTGAGAAACAGACTCGGGAAAACTATTGGTTTTATCGAAGATTCAGAACTTAAGATAACGGCACGGGACCAGCTTAATCGGACACTTGGGTATTACGACAAGAGAAGCGATAGGACCTATGACCGTATGGGTCGATCAGTTGCCAACGGCAACGTGCTGATGTCCTTCTTTCAGTTCTGAACAGGCGCCGCCCCCCTTCTCCGAAGCCCTCGTGGACAGCTCCACAGAGGGCTTCTTTGTCGCTTGCTCGCCGACCACGTTGGTGGTATTCCGATTTCGCAAACGAAATTTCGCCCACCAATTTTTGTTTCATATGTATCAGAGATTATGATCTTCTCACCCCATCAGGGCATTGATCGAGGCGTCGTCAACGGATGAGGTCATCGAAGCAGCCCAACACGACTAACAAATAGAATATATACTTCTGTTAAGTTCGGCGATGCGCCGAGAGAACCAATTGTGTCAATTTACACTTGCGATTTTATGACACGCCTTTCGCGTGTGATTATTATCTACGCCATTAGGTGAGTGATATGACGAAAATTTATACTCAGTGCGCCGTTGATATTATTAGGGATGAAGCTCTCAAGACAGTTAGCGAAATCAATCGGGTCCCGCTCCATTATCTCGTCGAGGACCAAGGTCTCGCCTACTCCTACTTTCTCGCGACTGTCTTCGATGGACATGGTGCCCTGCGTCCGTGGCTCCTCCAGCGAGATGTTGGTGGCGTGGTCACCGTGATCGGCCACGGTGACATCAACAATCTGAACTCCGCCCTCGACCGCAGCCGTTCCAAGCTCGCAAACTGCGTCACGGGACTGCGCTCCCTGCCGCCCATCACCATCGAGACTGGCAAGCGCTATCGCTTCGAGGTGCGCGTTTGCCCGACTGTCAATGCCACGCCGCGCGGGAACGACAAGGGCGGCGAGATGGACGTGTTTCTCGCCGAGGAGCGGAAGGGAACGATCCCTGTCGGGGAGAAGCGTCATGACGGCGTTGCGCGCAGGGAAATCTACCGTGCCTGGCTCCAGCGCAAACTGCCAGGCGCCACAATCGACGACTTCTACTACAACCACCGGGAAAATTGGCGGATCGGCTCCTTCTACCGCCGCAGCGGCCAGTCCTGGAAGCTGAACAGGTGGCCCGTGGCGCACATGGAGGGCAAGCTGACCGTCCATGACGAGAACACCTTCTTCCACGCCATATCCCAGGGGGTCGGTCGCCAAAGCGCCTACGGCTTCGGTGCTATTCGGCTCGACCTGATCGAGGACAAGGAGCGCTCGTGGACGGGCCGGTTTGGGGCCGCCTGCTCTGCCGATCACGTCCTGAGACTGGCGTCTCAAGAACTCGGCTATCCAGGCGATCATGGCCAACTTCCGACGAGCGCTTCACGCACTATGGCACCCCAATAACTCCGCATCCGAAGTCCGAAATCAATTTTCGTTTTCAGATCGAACATGTTATGGTGATTACTGCGGAATTGGTTTAAGTTGTACTCTCGTGATCATTGGCCCCGTGTTGCTTTATGAAGATACTGAAATGCATTTTATGGTGCACTAATGAAGAAATACGCAGTTTTCAGTAGCTTGGACTTCGTCGGTGCCGTCGATTGCCTGGAGGAAGCCAGAGAATTGTTATTTATCCGTAAAGCTCTCCAATATGGTGTTCTCGAAGAAGATAATGGAGAGTTTACGGCACTTAACGATGGTTCTGCCGTCTACAATGGATATCGGATTGTCCCGTTCGATACCAACAATCCTCTTCCGCAGTTGCGCGAAGCTTTCAACGAGTTCAAGAAACTTTACTATTCCCGCAAAGAGTGTCTCGACGAGATGCGGGCCATCGCGAAATCGTCTTGCATCCGCCCGGAATACTGAAAGTCGAAGTGGGGCGCACGGCGCCCCCTTTGTCATTTGAAAATCTCAGAACTTCTGCACCGCTGCCTGTTGGCATACATGCTGATGCATGCCTTCGTTTGCGGGCGGCTGAAGGTGGAACTTGCGGTCGCAGTAATCCTTGTACGACCAGAGAACTCCGTCCTCCACGTTCACCTTGTATTTTTGCAGAAGCCGCTTGTCGATAAGGTTGTTGATGCGGACAGCCTGCTTCATCAGGGAACCGTTCGGTCCCAGAAGACCATACATGGCACCGCAGAATTCGGCCTCTCCTGCCGTCTCTGCCGTGTCCTCGATCAGCTGCATGATTTCGAGGAGGTCCTTCTGATTGGGATGCCCATCATTGATAGTGGCATAATCGATCCACTGAAGGACGCCAGTGTCGGTAGCCAGCTGCTCAATGTTCGATCGCTTTCCGAGGTGTTCACACGAGCCATCGATATATTCCATGGTCCAATAGAAGCGCGCGTAGGCCAAAACGTCCGGATCAAACTCCTTTTTGAGCTGGTCCTCTTTCATCGTCCCTCTGCGCTGGAATGATGTCGGCAGCTCGTTGACGACTTTTGCCACGAACTCCTTGACCTCTTCGAGCGTTGCGGCCTGCACCGGTGAGACCATGAGAAGCGCCGCGACCAAAGCTTTGATGCGCAATTCTTCCTCCCTGCCATGGGCTCGGGAAAACACCCGGCGCAACTATATGGTGTGGCATCCCAGGCTTCAATGAGGATGACACGTCGCAATTTTCGTTTACTTTTTTGTTGACGCCGGGAAGTGCGTTGTTGTATAAATAACGTAAAGAAGGGCCTCGCCCTCGTTCGTCAGAGGTTTAACGATGTTCAACGTGTGTATCCCGAAATCGGGTCTCTGGAAACTCACACGCTCGGAGGGCTTGGGATCGGTGTAACGCGCGTTGTTAATATCGCGGCATCAGGCCCCCGAGACCGTTTGCTTCGGGGGTTTTGTTTTTCAGGAGCCCCCGAACCGCGTTCGGGGCTTTTTTTGTGCAGGAGGTTCTTGCGCGAAGTTTTCAATTAGGGCGGTGGTGTAACGGTAGCATGGCTGGCTCCAACCCAGCAGGTTCGGGTTCAAATCCTGGCCGCCCTGCCAGCCCGGTGGAATTGGGACCCGTGGGGTCTGAGCGTGGGGGTCGAGACCCCGGCCTCACCAGTTTCATCAGATTGGCGGGCTGGGTGTTTGATCCTCCCCACCCGTTCCAAGACGAACCGTCGTGGCTTTCAGATCAGGAGAGCCGCCCCAGCGTTGACCTCCGTACGAGGTAGCGAGGTCTGCTGGGGCGGATGGGGAAGGAATACGGGGACCCATAGCTCAATTGGTAGAGCAACAGACTTTTAATCTGGAGGTTTTCGGTTCGAGTCCGAATGGGTCTACCAGACACAGGTACTCAGAGCAGTGCGAAGAGAGACATCTTAAGTCGGAGTGCACTACTCCGCAGGCTTCCCGTCGCCGAAATGTGCCTGGAGATTGACCAGATCGCGGTCGCCACCCAGAACCCTCAGACCATCCTCCACGCCTTTCCCGAAGCCCTCCGAGGCGACAGGCTCCTCGTGCTCAATCGAACTGCGAAGGCGTTCGATGTGCCCGAGAACGACACTGTCATCATCCTCCTCACCCTGTCTGCACAGGGATGTGACGATTTCGTGGACCAAGACGGAATAGGCACCGTCATCCAGGCAGTAGTGGTCGCCGACCGCGTGAACGAGCCCTGCGACATATCCAATCACAAAGTTGTCATCGAGGGCCTCTCGACCTGGGATCACGTCCCGGATGCGCCTGGCGACGGTGTCTGCGTACTCGTGGGCGCTCTCCATGCGCCGGGCCAGTTCCTCCTCCAACTCGGCATCGAACTTCGCCTTCTCCTCCCTCCAGCCATCGGCAACTGACGCCCGGATCAGGCGCTTTCCCGCCCACTCGGCCACCGTCCGGTCCACAACCGGAATTTTCTCGGCCGGAAGGGCACGGATGAAAATGGAGCAGAGAAAGATCAGGATGTCCTTCTCATTGCATCCCTGATCGATGAGACGATCGATCAGACCGGTTGCGCTATCCCGAAACGTATTATTCGTCCTCCGCCAGATGAAACGAATGTCGAGACCGAGGCTGTCCCCCAGCTTGAAGGCGCTGTCCATTTTTCGTCGTCGAAAGAAGGTCCACATGGCTCATCCTCGGCGATCATTTCCGATGACAGGTTGCGTCACACAGACTGACGATGAAAACGATTTCAGCCAAACATTCTCGGAACCAGCTACCTCATCGATGCCGTTTATTACTGCTGGTCCGCGCGGATACTCGTATATTCCCGCGTAATGGAGAAGCACTAAGCAGGCAACAGGCAACTATCTCGATTTCCTAAACTAGCCCATTGCGCCAGCTTCCTCCCCCATCCGCCGTTATTCCTTCCGTGACCTACTCTGTCGGCAAGGGCTCGATGAATGTCGCATGTGCGACTGCGCCCACTCCGCCTTCGGTGCATGGAAAAGATTGCTTCAAATAGACAGATTCTTCCTACCCGGCCGGAAGGTTCGCATCAAGTCCGGCGCGCCGCTCCAGCGCGAAACCGAATGGTCCCAATGGGGAGGAGATCGTGAAGAGACCCGCGTTGTCCAGGTTACTGCGGCCAGGCCTGGGTCGTTCCATGCCTATCTTGAGAATCTGGTTTCCTGGACTGTTCGCTGGAGCCCTTGAGATACTGGGCGAAACCGAACTCAGTCGAGCAGGAGTACAGAAAAACTAATTTCGCTCTACGCTCCATTTGGGATATATTCGTTTACTGGAGGATTAGTTTAAAAGTAAAACACCCGTCTTACACGCGGGAGAAGGCGGCGCGATACCGCCATCCTCTACCAGTTTATCTCTTCTCCCAGGGCGCATAGCTCAACGGTAGAGCCGACGCCTCATAAGCGTCTCGTTGGGGGTTCGACTCCCTCTGCGCCCACCATATCGACAATGGATGCGATGATGCAGAAAGACCTCTCGAAGTCATCCACCTGCCTCAAGATACTGGCCATCATCCTGCCAGCAACACTCGTGCCTCCGATAATTATCACATGCCTATTTCCCCGGTGACGACCGTCTTGAGGAAACTGAACGCGTGATAACGAATGATTTCGCCGACGAAAAATTCAATTACATCATCGACGGAGCGCTGAAGCGGGGTTATATCAAATTCTGTCGCAACGCTGACGGGCGCGAGGAACTTCTATTCTCTGACGAATGTCAATGATGTTTTTATTTCGGACTACTGCGCCAAAGAAGGACTCCACAAGCCTCACACCGACACGTTGATTTCGCAAACGAAATTTGGCGTTGCCCGCCCCTTGTGTTATGATCGCGACGTTCTTAATCAAGCAATTTCGCAGGAGCCATTCATGAAGGAGTTGCAGACCGCGCTTTCCGACGCCGCTGAATTCATCGCATCGATCCCTCACAAGATCGGTGCCATGGAGCTGGCTGTTCGCTGCTACAGCCTGGCCAACCAGTGCTCCGAGGAAGAGGCGGTCAACTGGTGGCACGAGGCCACCGCTGATCAGCATCAAAGCTCGAATGGCTACGTCTATCTGAGAATGCAGCCCTCCTTTGCCTCCTGTCCTTCATTCTCCATCCGGACGCGCGACCTCGCTTCGCTAATGCGCATCCTGGGATGAGCAGTCCCGACACAGTCTCCTCGTGCAAGGTCCTTGACTGAACTGGAGCGACCCCGTGCAAGACTCCCTTCGTCTTACTGAGGACGAGATCGCCTTTCTCGCGCAAATCGAGGAAATTTCAGCACTCACCACCGAGGAACGGAGGCGTCTCTCAGCCCTCATTCCGAAGATCGTGAACACCGCAAGGGTCGTCGATGACCTCATGAAGAAGTTCCAGATGCTTCATCAGTCGGCAGTCGAGACGACCATCGATCTTCAGGAGAAGGTCTACTGTTCCAAGTTTGATCTGGCAGCTGCCCTCGAAATCATTGCACTTCGGGGCGACGATGCCGCGCGGGAATGGCTGAGGCTGAACCATCCGGGGCAACCAATGCCCGACCGTCCGTCTTGCAGAGACCTCATCAAGACCCTCATCGAACAGTACGAGGGCGGTGAGGTTTCCTTGGATGAGACTGTCGAGCAGATTATGACCATTTCCTGCCCTATCGACATCAACGCCTACATCGCGGAGATTCAGAGGGACCGAGAGGAACTCTATGCGCTCGGAGCGGCTATCGACAGCTTCTTCACGCAGGTGAGCGAGTGGGAATACAGGACCAGCGGCTACAAGCAGCTGCTGTTCCAGGACGAGGCGCTCCGGTTCGCGGCCGAACGCCTCAGGGAACGGGCGATGAAGGCACGCCGCCTGATCTACGGTCCGTGACCATTTCACATGTGAACCGGCGGCAGACCATTTCACATGTGAACAGCCAGTCAGGCCATTTCGCACACGGATTAATAAACGTGGCGACGCAGGTACACGTAGATTGCAAGCGCCGACATGCCGCAGGCGAATGCTGCTCCATACGAAATTGCTTTCAGGGACGGGTAGAACTCCGGGACGACGGCAGCGCCGACAATCACTCCGAGCAAACCATCGTGGATACGCTTGCAGACACGTTCGTTTCGCAAAATCATTCTCGAAATCCGTTCTCGAAAAACTGTAAGAACAATAAGGGCCAATTCGATTGCTGACAACAAAATTCGTTCACGAAAGCGAACGTTTACTCCCGCTTCCGGTCTGTTCAGAAACCACCGATGTCGTTTGTGACCGACTGTCCATCACCGCCGTCTCCGAGAAGGTGTGGGACTCCACGGTCGTCTCACCACCCAGCTCGTTTGCGCACCGCTCGGAACACTCGACGAGGGGACGGGTTCACGATGGACAGGGAACCTGTCTGGGGTGACTTGAAGCCTGTATCTTGATAGAAACACCCTGTTGGGGGTTGAGGGCTTAGATGCGCTTCCTTTTGGTCATTTCAGCATTCTGCCTTGCGTTCGCGTCTTCCGCGTTCGCACAAGGGCGTGATGTCGATTTCTATCACGCCGAGCGTGCATTTAACCGCCTGGAGCCACAAAACAGGGTCTTGATGCAGCTGGCGTTGACGGCAGCAGGGTACTGGCCCGCTGTTCCGAACCAGACTTACTCCTTGCGTCTTCATCGGGAAGTCGTGCGCTTCCAGAGAGACCATGGGCTTATCCCGCGTGGTATTCAGAACGCCCTGGATGCGTCGCATCTCATTGACAAGTCCCTTTGGCTTCTCAAGGCATGGGACCTGCGCATCGTCACTCTGCCCGGCCGATATCGCTTCATTGTGGTGCCTGCGGGTCTCGATCTCCAAGTCCAGCATATAGAGGGAGGCTATCGTTTTCGCGCGGCTAAGGGGAGTTTTATACTCGAATTCAGTGCGCTGGAGGCCCCCAGGGAGCTTTTCGAACCTTTCCGCCATCTCTTGCGGGCCGAAGTGGAAAAGGCCGGGGCCAAGATTACCTATGAGGTGGTGAAGCCGACCTTCTTTGTCATCCAGGGAGAACAGGGGCTATACAAGCGATATTCTCGCTATCATCTGGACGGACCAGACATCATCGGCTTCGACATGTACTGGTCCGGTGATGGCCCTCCCGTCTTCGGGGATCGGCTCGTCACCATCATCTCCGGGTCCCTCTGGTCCTCCATGACCGGCTCGCCCTACCCTGATTTCAAGTTCTTCGAAATCCCCTCGAACAGGTCGAGCCCACCTGCGTATACCAGGGCGCCCGAACTATCTCCTGCGCCTGTTCCCAGTGCCCCTGGTCGGTCCATTCCCACGCAGAACTACCCGGTTCCACCGCCCGAGGAACCCAAGGTTCAGGCCAAGGTGCAGCCCAAGGCCGAGCCGGAGCCCGCTCCGAAGGTTTCGTCCGGCACGGGTTTCTTCGTGACGAAGGATGGGCACATCGTGACCAATGAGCATGTCATCGATACGTGCTCCACGGTCGAAGTCACGCCTTCTGGTCGCGACAAGATGCCTGCACGTGTGGTGGCGAAGGACAAAAAGAATGACCTAGCCGTCCTGAAGGTCCAATCAACCGACCATCCAGTCGCCAAAATCCGTCTCGGAACACGCCTGGGTGAGCCGGTTGCTGTGTTCGGGTTCCCGCTAAGCGTGGTCCTCTCATCGAGCGGCAACTTCACGATTGGCAACATCACTGCCCTGTCGGGTCTGGGGGACGACGAGCGCCACCTTCAGATTTCAGCACCTGTGCAGCTTGGCAACTCCGGTGGGCCTCTCCTCGACGAGAGCGGCAATGTTGTCGGCGTTGTCGCTGCCAAGATGAACACCCTTGCGGCTCTCTCAGCGCTTGGTGACGTCCCGCAGAACGTGAATTTCGCGATCAAGACGACGACGCTCGTCAACTTCCTCGACGTGAATGGCATCCCCTACGAGCCCGGCCGACCCGGAGAGGCTCTCAAGCCATCCGACCTCGCCGACCGGGCCAAGGAGATCAGCGTCTTCATCAAGTGCCAGTGAGGCGTCAGATCGTACTGACGCCGATCACTGCAAGAGCGAGCGTGACGACGCACGTCAGGATGCACAGGGCGACGACCAGGATGTTCGTCGCCTCCATCTCGCGCCTTATCTGGCTGATTTGAGCGTTCTGGCGGTTCAGCTTTCCATTCAGGATAATGACCTTCTCGTGAAGCAAGTCATAGCTTCGGACGGAGTGGGAGTCACCGAACTGCTGGATGAAGTCGTCTTCCTCAAAGTCTTCTTGGTCAAGGGTCGTTGTATTCGCATTCATACTCTTGCCTGCAATCCCTTCTCGATAAGAATGGCTTCATTCGATTCACTGCAACGCGAATCATTTCGAGTAATTGCATAGAATCATCAATTTTGTCAATTCCTTACCAGGCCACGTGCTTGCTGAATAGTCCGGCTGGTTATCTAGGCTTTTCAGCCTCTGGGCTGGTCTCTCGCCAATCTCCTTTGTCATAGCAATTCGATTGTTTATCTGTTATTATATTGCAGCGTGTCGCGCATTTTCTATTTTACGATGGACATCAAGGCAGAGCTTACGAAAGCATACCGCATCCATTTCCTCCTAAATCTTCCGTATGCCCAGAACAGCCTGGAGCTTTCCTTGCTCTTTGCCGAGACTTACCCAGAACTTTTCGAGGAGGGCGTCGGAAAAGGACACGACGCGAGGAGAAAGACCCTGCCGGTCGAGTTCCCCTATTACGGCAGGACTCCAGGAGATGAGTTTGAGAGAAAGATTTTCGATGCCCTGCTGTCGGAGGCGGAAACGGTTTATCGGGCGGGGCAGGCCTGGAGCCCTTGGAATCCAATCTTGCTCTTGTCGGAAACCCGTAGCGACAACGTCGTTCTGACAGTCCAGACGATCTATTCCCCCATAACGAGAAAGACCCGCTGAGCGGGTCTTTTTCTTATCGTCCGATCATCTTCGGAGGCTCTTTCTGGCTGACCTTCGTGCCGCGTCCGCCCGGCCATCCGTAGATGTAATAACCCATGGGATCGCGAACGACGCAGAAGGTGTAGCCCTCGGCGTTCCAGACCTGGATATCGGCGCCGTAGCCAGGCAGCAGGTCGTGGAAGCGCATCGCCATCTCGTCATCCTTGACGCCATGGCGTTTCAGCCAAGCTGCCATGGCCTTCACCTCGGTCTCCGAATTGGAAAGCGTGGAGATGACCTGGATTTCCTCGATGGGGGTGTCTGTGACCGGCCGGAACACCGCGCGCCCGACGGCGCGGATCGCAGAGGACATGTAGCCCGGCAGGTGCTTTACCATGTGCCACTCGGGCTCGAAGTTCATGTCCGTGCGAGCAATCGCAGTACTGATGACGGCCGGGAGGTTCTCGGGAGTGCGCGGCAGGTGACCCTCGGTGTCGAGGTCGCGCCCGGCACGGCGAGCGGCTTCCTCATCGGAAATCTCGTCCTCAAGGCCCGAGGAGGCGAGCTGCGCCCAGGCGCGCATCGCTTCTGGATTGTTCGTGGTGTTGATCCGGAGGTTCCGTGTCCGGTTGGCTGAAGCCTTGCGACCGGGAAGATCGGTATTGCTTACGGCAGATGACTTGCGCTCCCTCGACAGCTCACCCTTGGAGGTCGGAATCTCAAAGTCGAGCTTGAGGTCACTCTTGTTCTTGGTCTTGGTGTCGTTGGCTTCGGAAAGTGCTTCCGAGACGAGATTGATCAGGTCGCGCATGTGATGAATAGCTCGCTAAAAGTGTTTCGAGCTATTTATCTCCGGACACCAAGCGGAGATTCATGAACGCCTCTGTATGCCGGGAAGATTCCAACGGCGACAGGTAGCCCGGCAGGCGGGTTACATCATGGCGAACGGCCGCTCAGGCCGAGCTGTCCTGAGCGGCCGACTGTTGCGATGTTGGTCACGCCGGGTAGTAGGTGCGGCGGAACTGGCCGTTGCGGTTGTCGTACTGGCGTGGCGGCTGGCGGTGCTGGTAGTTGCCATTGCCCTGCCCGTAATAGGCCCCCCTGCCCTTGCTGTTCTGGTTCACGAGCTTGAGCAGCCACCGCATGATCATGAGCGCCTCGTCGCGCGTCTTCCCCTGCGGAAAATCCTGCCGCATCTCGCTGGCCGTGAAGTTCACGGTGAACATCTCATTCCCTTCCGCATCGACGGCGACAAAACCGCCCTCGCGGGGATGGTATTCCCACGGTCGATTGAACGTCCTGTTCCGCTGCCTGTTCTCATTCCTCTGGTACATACCTTCCTCACGCGGCATTACACACCTCCGTCTTTCGTGCGGTTGCTTGCCGTAAAGCAATATGTCGCTTTGCGCGACTTTCAAGCTTCGCCCATCAATAATTTTTGCGGGCGACGATTTCCGTGAGAGACTGTTGAAGTATCTCTATCGAACGGCGATATCGCGCCGCGATCCCGCGCATTTCTGGCGGTAATGCGGAAATGCGTTCCGGGTCTCCATTGTGACGACAGTCAACCAGCTTCACGACAATCGGAATTAATTTTCGTTCCTTGGCTAGACCTGAGATGTTTTCCATGTAAGTGACACCCTCCGGGTGTCCCGAGAGACGGGCCACCGCTTCGATGACCTCGGGAGGGCATCCCTTCTTCTCAAGTTCGGCCGACGTGACGGAAGTGTCCTCGATCACGTCATGAAGAGCCGCAGTCATAAGAGCAATTTCGCGCGTCCTTTCATCCGCGATCCCAGGCGGAAGCGCATCGAGAATTGATTTCGTGATCCGGACAACAGCCTCGATGTGCTCGATGTAGGGGCGCCCAGCCTTGTCCTTCTGGTTGGCGTGGGCAAGGCGCGCCAAGTCCATCGCATCGCGCAAATCGAAATTAAATAGTGACATATCTGTATACTATCATCTCGATGCTGATCTCTCAACTGTTTTCGCCGGACGACGCATCAAACCGAGCCATTCTTTCGGAACTCACGTGGTACGACCGCAGTCCTCTTACGTCTGTCTTGAAGGCCAACAGAGGTCGTTGGATTCACTTCACGAACACGCCGAAGCTCGGAGTGAACGTCCGGTCTATGTGGGACTCTGGTCCGAAGGGCGTCTATTTCTATCCCGTCGATTACCTTCTGACCAAAACGGATCGCATGAAGGACGGCCTGCAATACGGCTTCAATTTCAAATATTATTTCCTTTGCGACCTCGACCTTTCCAAGCCTGGTATCGTTCTGGATGAATTCACTTTCGAAGATGCGCGAAAGATTGCCGAGCGAAACGGTTGGCTGGCCGAATTTGATGAAAATATTGATCCTGAAGAACCCTCGATAGGCCGGGCCGTCTGGAAGCTCGTCCGCAGGCTGAACTCCATTGGCGACATCACCTGGAACCGGGCATTTCGTGGTGTTCCCTACATCCTCGACCGCACGGGCGTCATTTACGGCGACCTGGAAAAGCAGCAGATCGTCGTCATGGACCCGAAGGTCATCCGGAACGTCGAGATGGGCAACAACCTCAACACGACGGCGCCGACCTTCGGTGATCCGAACTCCTGGACCCCCTTCATGCGCCGCGTGATGGAGTACCTACAGAGAAAGTATGGCGGCCGCGTTTCCTGGAAGAGGGATAAAGACCCCCGATCCAGGAACGTCTCCTTCCCCACCGTGATGTTCGATAAGGACGGGAAGACTTTCTCGATCTCCTTTGTCCACGATTCATGGAGAGGTATGTCAATCGTGGTCGCCTACACTTTCGGGCGTGAGAAAGGGCAATCTCAATTTCCACTCGAAGACCTTCGCTCGAAAGACTTCTCAGAGATCATGCGGACGATCTCGGCCTATGTGAAACGCATTTCCCGTCTTCAGAGCGACCTGCGCTTCAAACCACTTCTGTCTGAGGATGAGATGAAGCGCGTCATTTCCGAGAGGCTGACGCGAGGCCTGACTGACATGACTTTCACGACGACAGTCGCGAACGGCGAATTCAATTCGCTCGAAGTCGTCGGTCGCTCCGTGAAGGAGCACGAGTTCGGAACTGTCACCATCGAGGCCAGGATGAACGCATCGGATGAGAGTCTCATTGCCAGTCTGCGCCTCTCCATCAACGATCATCAACTCATCGGAGTGGCCGTTTCCGGCGCTCCATCGGCCGACCGCGCGATCTCCAAACTGGCGTCGGACCTGGAAAGCCTTCGTGATCTGGCTAGTCGTTATGGCCCCGACGCCCCAGGCTTTATCTTCCGGTTCCACAGCGACGAACAGGTACGGGCGTTCATCGGCTGGGTGGCCTCAGACAGCGGCCTGTTCCTCGACGGCCGCCTCCGCACCGCGTTCTCCGAGGAGATCGCAATGTACCGGGAGCACGGCGAGGAAGCACTCTACAGAGCCAGTCTGGTGTTCAGGTGATCAGACGCTGCTGGCCCGACCGACGTGGGCGACCAGCTGGTCGCCTGGGATGACCTTGATCCCCTTTATGTTGATATCTTCCCTCTCGTACCAGGGGACGATGCCGATCTCGCGCTCGGCCTTGGCGAGGGCGGATTGGAAGTCATCTCCGCTCGGCTCCTGGATGGCGTCGCCGAACAGCCAGGCCGTCAACTGTCGGTGCTGGAGCGCGCAGAAGGCGAAGTTGAAGACGTTGATCGAGGCGTCGCAGGCGGCGAGGTGCAGTGCCGCCTGCTGAGCGAAATCAACGACAGCCACGCGCGTGATCGCCTCAGGCGGGATCACCCCGAAATAGGTGCACGTCCCCATTTTCCGCAGGCTTTCCCGATAGTCGAAGCGCTCCTCGTTGAGCCGGTCACGGCAATAAATGACCCGCTCAACGAGCGATGCTCCCCGTGGCGTCGGGATGGTCCGCGTTTGCTCAAGAACGTCTTCGTCTGCGTTGAAACGGTCTTCGTCGAGAAGATTGGTTTCAATCTCGATGACAGCACCAATACCGCCGTTGGCACTGACGGCTGCGAAATAGACCGGGTAGGTGTCGGTCAGGTAGACGGCGTTCGGATTGCTTGGAGCCGTCTTCTGGAAGGTGCTCTCTCTATCTCCTCGCGGCACAACTCCTTCATGAGCTATTCTTCTAAGCGCAGAGTAATATGTACCGTGATAGAGCCTCATTATCCACCTGAGACCGACACTACTTCCCCTGGGACGGGCATCTGTCGCCTCGCCCACTGCAAGACTGACTAGCGGATGGTGACGAACCCATCCAGCTCCGGGCTCACCGAGACCACGTCCGTCATGCGGTCACCTTGTAGACGGGTGGCGACGACGTTTGGTCGCCGTAGCGAACATGCGGGCTCCACCAGTACAGGCCGGTCTTGCGAAGCTTCCAGTGGCCACGCACGAGGTGCGCTTCCGTGGGGCGCGCACTGGGTGAGCGCTGGGCGTACTCACCAAGCCGCTGGCGCTGGACCTTGGAGAGGTTCAGGCGGATTTCCCGGTGAGAAAGGACAGGTGGTTTTCCCTTCTTTTTCCGTTGCTTGTTTAACTTTTCGAACGTGGCTTCTTCGCTGTACGAGATGACGTTCCGCGAGTTCAGGATGGTCAGCAAACTCAACACGAACCGCCACTCGGCCGCCAGGTCATAGCGGGCCAGTTCCTCGGCCTCCCTGAAGGCTTCTGGATGCATCACGAGACTGGCCCAGAAGCCCTCCATCCACGGCGGGACAATGTGATGGACGCGGTTGGAAAGGTCGGCGAAGGCGACCAGGTCTGCTTCGGTCGTGATACCATGGCCGCGAGCGAGGTCTTTGTCGGCCAGATAACGCCTACGGAAGGAGTTGATTGTCTCCTCACTGGCCTGCTGGGCTTCCCCTGTAATGACGCGCATCGACAGCTTGCAGACATCAACGGCCGGGGCAATGTGCGACCAAGCCGGGTGTACGAGGATGTCGGAGGCGTCGTCGTCCTTCTGCTCCAGCAGGAAACCGAGACGGGAGGGTGGGGCAGAAAGATCGTTGCTTTGAACTTGGATGCCCTGCTTCCGGGCCTCCACGAGCCAGTCCAGCCGGTCCTTGAAGGCGAACTCAACCCACATGGTTCGATGAGGGAGGCGGCACACGGGCAGAGCCTGCACCATTGCCCTCGGTGATACGAGGCTAAGGCTCTGGATCATTTGCGTGGCCGAGCGGTCGAGAATGAAGCGCGGGGCCGATGCCACCTTGTCCCCAAGAACTTCGACACTGGTCCGAATGTATGCCGGGAGACTGCGAAATTCCTTCATCCCCCTCATCTCGGCGAACATGTCACACAGCATCTTTCCAAGCCTCTTGCACTACCAGCTTTACGCCGAGTCTAATGAGAATGAACATCGCTTCCGCAGACAGATTGTCGTGTAACTGCTCCATCTCTTCGCCGAGGAGTCGCCAGAGCGCTCCCCTATATAGGATGTATGAGTCCGTATCTATCATGTAGCAACCGAGGATGTGAGCCGGGACCTCACGCTTGGCCTCAGCCAGTGCACTGACCCATTCCTTGCCCTCGACAATGCCGTGAAGGTTGCCGTCTTTGAGCCGGTAACGAACGAGGCTGACACGCCCGACATTCCCCTTCTCGACCATTTCGAGACGGCGCCGATTGGTCCGTGCCTCGAACAGGATGTCCTTTGGTGCAACCTTTTCGCTTCTCGCCGGATTATAACCGATCCACTGCCCCTTCAGATTGTATAGGCAGCGCTCGACGAGCAATGGCGAATAGATGCCACGCAAATTCATCCGTCTACCACGCAATACAACAAAAATTGGCGGGGGACGCTTGCCCGCCTCTATATTCTCCTTTTCCTGATACCTGTCAAACATATTCGTTGCCATCCGTGGACGGGAACCGGTTGTTGCCGATATCCGCGACCGGTGGCGCAGCAACTTTCGAGACGAAGCGCTGAGTCGGTCCGCGCATCTCGGGGGCGCCCCCGTCCTGCATGCGTTCGCGATGCGTCACACCCCGATCCCAGAGACGATATTTTCATAAAACGCTTTCGATTTCGTCATATTGGGCGAAATCGGTGATTATATTCGCCGTTAAAACGACATCATCCAAAGGGATGCGAACCGCTTTTTTCTGCTTACACGACGGCATTTTTCTTGTTCACCTTCCGCCGTCCAATCAAATACGGGATAATCGACAGGTTACCCCGCTTGCTGATGGACCAATCCTTTCCCACCGCCGTATCTACTCCGGTCTTTCCTTTTCTCACCGAGCAAACCACCCAGTCACCAACGCTGAGAGACTGCCCAAGAATGTCGGTGATCTCTTCCTTGATCGGTTCACCTTTTGGCCCCAGAACCGCAATTTTGTTGTAGTCGTCTACGACAATTTCCCCGTTGTCGTTTCGAACACATAGATAGCTTCCGCGAAATCCTACAAGCGTTCCGCATTGCCCCTTGTAGGAACCTTGCTCAAAGCGAACTCGACATCCATCACTGAACGTCTCGTAATCATCCGCATCATACTTCTCGCGCAGAGCTTTATATGTCTTCTTTAACATTGTTTCAGGGACCGAACATCAAATGAAACTTTGTGATGGCGCTTGCGAGCTTGCCGTCGTATCGACCCGAAAAGCTCGTCTTCAGATACGCCATCACATCTCCAATCTTCGAGCCGGGATTGGTCTGGATAAACTCCTTGATCACCGAGACAAGCTCCTCCTCGGTCATCTGCGAGGGCATGTAGCACTCCAGCACCTCGATCTCGACGCGAGTCTTGGCGAGGGCATCGCTGTCTCCACGAGCTGCCAGCAGAGCTTCGTTCTCCCTCGCTGTGTCGAGGAACTTCTTCACGACGTTGACGGCCTCTTCGTCGGTCGTCTCGCGGTTCCCTTTGTTCTTGCCAACCATAGCGACCGCATCCACCTGTGCGGTCAGTACCCCAATCCTGGTCTCGTCACGGTTCTTGCGCACATTCAGGAGATCGGCGCGCATCAAGTTCAACAGACTCATCGATCAATTCCATCATGAATTGTTTTGTTCAGTATACACAAGCGGAAAAACAAGCCATAATTTTCCTCGCGCGGATAAATAATCCGTCTTTAACCGATTGGCACCATGCGCAAACGCATTCTTCTCATGGAAATCTGCGCCATGCGGTATCTCCTTTTGGAGGATCGCATTGAATTCCTACGGAATAGGTTCCTTGGCCGAATCGAAGCGGCCAATCTTCTCCAGGATGTTCCCAACGTCATCCGAGCAGACGTTGAACAGATGGAAGGAAAGAGGCCTGCCGAGAAGACGTTCAATTACGTGATGCAATTCGACCCTGATGCCACCAAGAAGCATGTCCAGTGGATGCTGACTCTACTTCTCAAGGGCGCCATGCGACTAGAGGACCTTCCTTCCGTCAGGGACGACATCGTTGAATTCAATCGGGTCAAGCGACATCTCCCGCCAAGCCAGAGAGACATCAACCGCTTCAAGACACCTGGCGACCTGGAAGCAGCCCTTGCGCCGTTCGCCAACAAGGATGTGGTTTCCAAGCGCGAGAGCAGCCGCCGCCTGGAAGCAGAGATGCTCAAACAGTCCACCGTCTTGCTCGACAATGCGACATACCGCGTTCTCATCCCCAGGACGAAGGAAGCGTCATGCTTCTTTGGCGTCAACACACGCTGGTGCACAGCCGCAACGAAGGGCACCAACCTCTTTGACTATTACGCTAGCCATCCTCTCTACATCATCCTGCACAAACCGACCAATCGGCGATGGCAGTTCCATTTCTGGTCCGGACAATTCAAGGACGAGCGTGATCGGCAAATCGATCTAAATGACTTTTGCGACGAGCACCCTCAGATCGAAGCCCTGTTCAATACGGTTCATGACGCCGAACCGATCGCGACTTACCGTGACTGGTACATCTACAAAGACCAATCTGGAATATATCCGTTTTCAAAAGAACGCGGCCTTCGCTTCTTTCAGTCACAACATGACGGGTACCTTCGAATAAATGACGCTGAGCGTTCTCTCGAAGGAATTCAGTTCCCGAACACCAGGATTCAAATCCGGGACCCTCTGCTCATCGATGCCCTCAATTCGTTGAATATTGAGCGCGTTTCTCCCTCCGCCCATTCCACACTTCTGAAGTACGAAATATTCTTCAACTTCGATGAAAAACGTTTCGGTGTGATCGAAGATATTGCGAATGATACCATTTCTGCCGGAAGCACCGGAACGTGGTACATCATCGAAATGTCAAAGTCCGAGGTTCATTATTATCTCATCGACGCTCGTGGTGACAAAAAGATCACCGCTTTCACTTCAAGTGGCTCCCTCGTGGCGGTGCCTCGCATCAAGAATGCCACGAAAGACAAGGACCTTATGCGTGCCTACGCGAAGCTCATCGCGGAGCGTTCTGAAATTCGAAAGCTCCAGCTCTATGAGCCCTCCGTCGATGGACTAATTCATGAAGCCAATATTCCGGATGACATACTTCGCATCATTGCGCAGTCGCGCCCGGATGTCTTGACCATCCCGACTATGGCGCGGGTCTTCGGTAACACCGACAGGCGCGTTCTCAATCGCATCCACGAGACCTTCCACTCCTCGACCTACTCGGGAGACGTACTGGGTGACGACAGGATCGTAACCGAGACGCTGGGCTCGCTGCTCGACATCGAGAATGTCGATGATCCTGACGCTCTGGAGGCACTGATCGCTGAAGCAACCGGAGACAGCCAACTCAAAGAGGACGCCATCTCCGCCAGGAAGCAGGACAAACTCGCCCTGCTCTCCTCCCTCTCTGAGGAAGTGCTCCATCTGCTGTCCCGGCACTTCGAAGAGCGTCACGGGATCAAACTCCGGACGGTCACGCCGAATTCTGTCCTCAAGGTGCACGAGCACCATGCGGACGACATGCTCGAAGACGCCTTCAAGCTTGCCATGCGCGTTGGGATTCAAGCGGCCGCCCGCAAGAAGGCCAGGGACATTTTGACGAAAGCCATTGAGGATCACCCCTACCTTGTCATGAAGAACAATAAGAAGTGGGAGAAGGCTTTCAAGGATGACAGCACATGTGGCCTGGCTGTTCCGATAGATGTTCTTGTCGAAAAATCCCGGTACGCCAATAGGCCCAAAACACTCAATCAATGGTTGCGCGCTCTTCAGGCTCCCCTGCGCATCACGCGCATTGATGATCTTTATGCCGGGTACGATCAAGCCGCTGCCGAACGGGCATTTCGCGACCGTGTACGAACCCATTTCCATCACTTTGCGAGATCGCCCCATCCCATTCAACCATGATGGACCTGAGCGACCGAACATAGGACGGGGATTCAATCCACGTTCTTTTTTGCCGCATGCCATGGGATCAGCCAGGCGGCCCCATCCAAAGCCACGCATTGCAACGTGAAACCGAACCCGAACCTTTCTCCGTGTCCAACAGATAATCAATAAATAAAATCAAACGTCTTTTGTCTTTGCCATGCGCCATCACATTCTACTTGTCGAAAAGCACGTTATCGAGCAGATGTTGCTCGAAGATCGCCTTGCCTTCCTGCGCAGCAATTACCTCAAGCGTCTGGAAGCATCCAATATCGCGCAGCGCCTGCCCCAGAACATTCGCCGGGAGGTCGAGGAGATTGATACGACGGACGCGAACGCGACCATCAATGACAAGCTCTTCGCCTATATCCTCAACCACGACCCTGATCCGACAAAGAGGCATGCCCAGTGGCTGCTCAATCTCCTTCTCAGAGGCAACATGCAGGTGGAGGACCTGGCGCAGGCAACCGAGCTGCTGACCAAGTTCATGGCCGCCAAGAGGGCTCTTCCTGCCGAACAGAGGGACATCAACCGCTATCGGACCCTCGGAGACCTCGCGCTCGTCGTCGATAACGGCGACGAGCATGTCACCAAACGCGAGATCGACCGTCGCCACGAGAAGGAGATGTTTGCCCAGGCAGATGTCCTTCTCGACACGTCCGAGTACCGGATCGTGGTCCCCAAGACGCAGGAGGCGTCATGCTTCTTTGGCGTCAACACGCGCTGGTGCACGGCTGCGACGCATGGACGAAATTTCTTCCAATATTACAACGACAAGGGTCCGCTCTACATCGTCCTGCACAAGCCGACAAACCGCCGCTGGCAGTTCCATTTTGAGAGCGATCAGTACATGGACGAAATGGACCGTCCTATCAACATCTATAAATTCATCAACGAACACCCCAAGATCGCGCAGTTTTTCGAAAAATACTTCTCCGATAACGTCATAACATATTATAAGCAGATGCCGGTCGTTCGAGATGGCGAGAACTATGTCATCAAGAGGGGCCTGGGTATCGGAAAGGATCAGACATACAAGACCCTTGTCATGAAGAATGGACAGCTGGTCGATTTCAATCATCGCATGTACAAGGGTTGGCCGGTTGGACAAGACGACCTTTTCGAAGACGGTGAATTCATCGACCTTCTGAACACGCTTGAAATCCGCGATGTCGCTCGTCCCACGGAGATTCAGCTGGCCCGGCTTGGCATCTTCTTGGATAAGAAGACGAAAACGTGGGGGTACATCTCCACGGTTGGAGAACATTACAAGTCAAAAGTCCAGAATGGCGTCGTGTGGAATATCGTGACTCTTCACGGCATTCGCTTCATCGACGCATCCGAAGCCGACGATACCCCCATCATTCGAGCCATTGAGGAAGGTGGGACTATCGAGATTCAGCTGGAAAGCGGCAAAAGCAGACCAGACGAAACGGAACAGAGTCTCATCGTTGAACTTCTGGTCGATCATGCCAAGGTGCATAAACTCGATGACGCTAGCGTCTCTCTTGATGATATTGATACCGAATTCGCCGCTGCGCTTGCAGAGAAGAGACCGGAATTCGCCGATCCTGTAGTTGCCCTGAGAATGTTTGGTCCGAAGGACGCTCGCGTTCATACGGCAATTCGGTCGGCCAGTGAAAGGAACTCTGTCGATATTGACGGAACTGTCGTCGGTGGAGACAGGATGATCTACAGAATCTACGATTCCCCAAAGGAGCTTGGTGAAGAATCCGGGGGCGAACAGTTCGACTGGTTCCAGAGTATCGCGGAAGGGGAAAACTACATCGAAGTCTTTGATATCGATGTATCGGATGATCACCGGAGAGACCTTCTGCATTCCGTCGAGCCATCCCTTCTGAAGAAGATCGGCGAGTTCATGGCAGCCACTTATGCTGATTGGATCGAAGAGCAGAAGAAGGACGACCCGGATTACGAGTTCGATGTCACCTCCGTAGACGACATCCTCGAAATGCACCGAGAGGTACGAGACGATGACCTGGAGGATGCCTTCAGAGGTGCCGTTACGCAGGGAGTGGAGAGTGGGACCTACAACCAAGCCATCAGTATATACAAGAAGGCGTTCGAGGACTCTAGTTACGTATATTTCCTGAAGAACGGCGAATGGGTCGGAAACTTTGAGTGGGACACGAAGTGTGCCATCATCGTTCCGGTGAGCGAACTGGCTCACGCCTGCACGGAATATGATTACCAGCGCGCCACAAACTGGCTGGGATACGTTGATGAGAGCATCGACCCCAGGGAGCCATACTACGGCTTGACCGAATACGATGAACAGGCTGCCGCTCGCTATTTTGCCGAGCTCATTGGTGACTTTATCAAGTCCGAATGAGACATTCTCTATCAATTGAGCCCGCGAACATCTAGAAAGATAGATAAATTATTGTGACGTATTATTCATACCAGCATCATGCGCGAACATCTCCTCCTTGTCGAACGGCTGATTATTGAACAGCGCCTTCTCGAAGATCGGGTTTCCTATCTTCGCCAGAATTATTTGAAGCGTTTGGAGACATCCGGCATCGCGGAGAGACTTCCCGCCAATGTCCGAGCCCAGGTCGAAGCCGTGGACTCTAGCAGCATTGACACTCCCCTCCCGGAGAAGCTCTTCCTGTACATTCTGGCCTTCGATCCGGACCCCACCAAGCGCCACGCCCAGTGGCTCCTCAACATGCTTCTCAAGAATAACATGCAGGTCGAGGACCTGCCGGAGGCCAGGGACCTCCTGTCGAAGTTCATCTCCGCCAAGGGAGCCCTCCCTCCCGACCAGAAGGACATCAACCGCTACCGCAGCCTCGGAGCTCTGGCTGCCGTCGTCGATAGCGGGACCGAGTATCTTTCCAACCGGGAAATCGACCGTCGTCTGGAGCGGGCGATGCTGGCGCAAGCGGATGTCCTGCTCGACACATCCGAGTACCGGATCGTCGTCCCCAAGACCGAGGAGGCGTCATGCTTCTTCGGTGTCAACACGCGCTGGTGCACTGCCGCCAGGTCATCGGTCAACTATTTCAACCATTATAACCGGCAAGGTCCGCTCTACATCGTCCTGCACAAGCCGACAAACCGCCGCTGGCAGTTCCATTTCCCATCCAAGCAGTTCATGGATGAAACCGACACGCAGATCAATCTCGAAGCCTTCAAGGCAGAACACCCCAAGATCGCGCGGTTCTTCGAGGAGCTTGACGAAAAGGCTGGGGAGTTCCTCGGAAACGTCGGCAACGCCCGAGCTGTTCGAGAGGGAGACGCTATCGTTCTGAAAAAGGGCTTTGGTCTTTCCAGAAAGCAAGACATCGCGCGTTTTAGCGTCAGTAATGGCGTCATTGATCACGTGTCTGACGGGTTCGTTTATAACGATGGATATTTTGAAAATCGTGAGCTGATCGATGTTCTGAACAAGGCTAACGTGGCGCCAGCCCCCAGGGTTGTGACGCGTTTCGCCGAAAAAGGCATTTTCTATGATCCGAAGAAAAAGTGGGGCACCATCACCATCTTTCCGAAGTCCCCCTCAACGAGTGTCCCAGGCGTCTTCTGGTACAGGTACAAAATCCCGAATGCCGACGTGCACTACGCGGCAGCGGTTGATCGTTCTGGCAAACGTCTTCTTTTCGCCGCGCTGCATACACCATCGGTGCAAATCACTACCCCTGATGGCGTGAATACGGATGAGACCGTCTTGACTCTTTTTGTCGAATACCTCTCCTTTACGAAGAAGGCCAAGGAATTCCGCCCAGACAGTCTTAATCCAAGCATCCTTTCAGCTGAACTTGCTGAACAACTCCTGAAAAATAGACCGGATTTGGGTGACGCGGCACTCAAACTTAAGGTGTACGGACCGGATGATCGTCGCGTCCATCATTCCATTCGGAAACATTTCCAAGACAACGGCATCGATATTGACGGACGCATCATCGAAAATAACAAGATCATCCTGAATGTCTACGACAGCCCGGAAGAACTTGGTGAAGCGGCGCCTGGTGATCAGTTCGAATACTTTCGCGATATCGTAAACGGCGACGAATTTATTGATGTAGATGTTGGCGATCCATCATTCTGGGCTAAGAATTTCCTCAGTGAACTCAAGACCATAGACCCAGCGTTGTTGGAAAAGCTTGGCAGGCACCTAAAAGAAACGCAGTCCGAATGGATCGAGGACAAGCAGACATACGATCCAGACTACGAATTCGATCCGACATCGGCGGATGACATTTTCGAACTTTATAGTGCAACGGAGGATTATGATCTTTCGTCCGCAATCTCCGCAGCCGTTTCGACTGGATATGAGGCCGGATACCAGTCAGAGGCGGCCGAAATATACAAGAGCGCGTTCGAGAAGGTGCCTTACGTCTACTTCCTGAAGAACGGAAAGTGGGTCAGGGAGTTCGTTTGGGATGGAAAATGCGCCGTCATTGTCCCCGTGGAGGAGGTCGTGAACGCCATCCAGGAAGAAGCAACCTTCGAGCTGGACAATTGGCTTGCATTCACCGGCGAAACGATCGACCCGCAGGTTCCCTATTATGGTTTCTCCGATTTTGACACGGGAGCGGCGGTTGAACGCTTCCTTGAAGAAGTGCGAGAGATCGTAGAGTGATGGTGCCCCGCCGCCCCTTCTCGACGCACCCTCGGGTCGTTACGGACGCCAGAGACGATCCGCAGATGGCCATGGAGTGACATCGGCCAACGAGCTGTTTCGCCTGCTGTCGCCAAGACCGAGCCCTGAGACGGCTTGCTGAGGCGACCACGTCGGACACCCGGCGCTGTGGGGGTTCATAGCTCTCCCGGACGGCCCTGCTCACACACCTCTCCCATCCATTTCTCCGAGATGGTCGAGGCGCCTCCTGACGAAGCCAGTCTGGCCAAGATCGGCTGGAACATACCCAGGACTTCCGGAGGTCATGGTGATCCGAAACGACAAAGGGGCGTTTCCGCCCCTTTCAGTGCCGGTTGTAGGGTGCCTCATTCTCGAAGAGCTGCCACCCCTCCAGCGTCTCGAAATAGAGAACGAGCGGCCTGTTCGCGTTGCCAGTCTTGTGCTGGACGACGCTCACGCCATGATCATCGAGCCACTTCTCCAGCTCAGGTCTCAGGAAACCGCTTGGCGCAAGGTCACTCTTGCCGAGGTAGGTCCGATAATCAAAGCACACCGGAACTGATGGGACATTGGGAAACTGCTGCCGAGTGCTCCGTCCGAGGAGCTTCTCCTTAACGAAGGAGCTGATCATATCGAGAGTGCCAGCGAAAGCGCCCATGAAATCCACCATCAAATGCGCATATGAATCGGATAATGATGGAATTATAGTTCCGCCCCCCTTCGGTTTCAAGTTTATATTGCGAAACGAAAGCTCTTTTGCTAGTTATTTATCGTTGCCTCGCTATCGCCACCGGCTTCTACCCGGTCCATTAAACAGCGTAACTGGATGGTATGGGGGTTCGAGTCCCTCGCGGGGCGCCAATACTCGGATCGTCCTGAATTCCGAGCCCCTCCCCTTTATCATGAATGTAATGTCGGGATTTCAGGCGGCCACCTGAACAAACAAGCCCTCGTGGTCCTTTATGACCGCGAGGGCTTTCTTGATCCGCTGCCTTTCGGCTTTCTTGTTGTATAGCTGCTTGCTTTTCTCAACCCGTATTCGATATTTCGGCGTTCTGAGGTCAGCCGCAACGGGGTTCTTGACCTTCTTTCGCTTCATTTTTCCTCCTCCATATCGACAAGATTGGCCGCCCACTCCAGGCAAATCCGCCCGAGGATGCGCTTTTCGGCAGGCGCTTCTTTGAGCCCCCGATGGAAAATCCATTCCTCGATGTCCTCCTTCCTTGAAAAGAGGGCTCGGGGAAGACGATGGCAGCTCCATTCCAGCAGAACGCGGACATGATCTTCCGCATCCGGAACCACATCGGGGTAATTATTTACCGCACTTTCGCGGTCTTGCAGAATAATGCTCTCCACGAACGGAGACGGACGAGTACCAAAACAAACGAAATTGCCAATATCGTCGATGACCGAGGCGTAAAACTGACGAACCGAAACCTTCCCTGCCATTGGAACGCTTTCGTCTACTGAAGCCACCTGCCTGAATCGTTGATACCACAGGTTCCCAATCCGTCAACAAAAACGAAAACGGCGCCTGGCGCCGGGAACGCCCCTCCTCAGCACCAAAAATTCCGGAAGTACTTGGCAAACAGCTCAAGGCCCTCCTCAATCTCTCCATTCTCGTCGAACGTATCACCCCCGATGGAAATGCGTTTAAAAGCATCAATTATCTTGTCAATTATGCGTTCCCACTCCTTGACGGCCATAGCGTTCCCGACTTCGTCTTCTTCCGGATTGTCCATGAAGTCAAAAGCCATCTGGCCGCTGTAGTAGTACCATTCTTTGAAGTTGTACTTTTTCACGATATCCAATGGAATATGTCTTCCCGCACGGTCTCGGAACCCCTGGAGACCCGTTATGATGATCTTCGCGAGCATGATGTCGAGATCGTAATTGTCTTCCCGCTCCGCGACGATGACCTCGAAACCTTCTTTTGTAGAAATGTACATTGCAATTCCTCATTGGAAATCGCGACGAATATATTCGAACGCGAGCAAAGAAGCAAATGAAAAGGCGTCGGGTTTCCCCGACGCCTCTTCAGTTCACCATCTCTATGTAGGGATAGAATTTTTCTACGTAGGCCTTAAATGAGTTGACGCGGGTGTATCGGAGATCGAGTTTGTATTTCTGGATGAGAGCGAAAGGCAGGGACACCGGAATGGACGCCAGTTGCTCTTCCGTCAGGGCCGAAATGTCGAGCCAGTCCACATCCGGATCGAACCTGCCCGGCTTGATCTTTCCTTCAAGCTCGCGCTCATCAAACTCCATCAGAGACCGAAAGAAGTGATCTGCCGTAAAATAGACTAAGGCCAAATCCGCTTCATTGCGACCATTCTTGACGTATTCAGACCATCGACGAATGACCTCGCGGGCCAATTCCATCGCCCGCTTAACTTTCGCAATATCTTTTGTTTCCATTAGACGCCCCACCCTGGAACGGAGGACCCCTTAAGGGGCCTCCGGATCATTTGTCACTTTGCGTAGCGAGGGGTGGTCTTCTGGACAGTCGCCTCGCCAGCGGGCTTACGGACGAAGGACGGCAGCTGATCGTTCTCTTCCTTGGCGATGTAGTTCCTGATGGAGGCCAGATCAACGAACTGGTCCGCTGCCCTCCGGAGTTCGTCGGAGATCATCGGGATATCTGTCGAGATGGAGGAAATCACCGTTGTGCGCACACCATCTCGCTTCAGGGCATTGATCACCGGCGTAAAGTTGCCGTCGCCGCTGAAGAGAACGACGTGCTCGCTGTAGCGTCCCGCCAGCATCATATCAACGGCGATATCCACCATGACGCTGCCGCGAACTCGGCGCCGCCCATGCTCGTCTTCAAACGTCCGCGTCGCTTTGGTCGTTACGTCGTAGCCGTTGTAGTCGAGCCAGTCGAGAAGCGGCTTGATGGCATTGTATTCCTGATCCTCGTCCAGGGGCGTGTAGTAGCTGGCGCGAACGAAGCGAGACTCCTTCCGCATCATATCGATCAGCCGAGCATAGTCCGTGTTAATGTGAAGATGCTTGCAAGTGCTGTAGAAATTCGGACCATCAAAGAAAAAGGAAGCCCGCTCATCACGCATCGGACCGAAGATACCCATAATCTGCTCCTGTCTATCAAATCAGGTTCAAATACTTGCCGCCAATGTTCCGTGAAAACGCGTATACTGGCGATTTTTCATTCAGCTCTCAGCGAGCTGTATGCTCACGTTATGACAGATTCCCGATCTGTCAAACATTTTCGCATTCACGCCCCTACACCGCTCGCGGGTCCCATGTGTGAACCACCCTTCTCGTGAAGCGATTTCACGGTTTCCGACCTCTGTATTGAGTTCCCGACTCGAAATTCAGAGGGCCTGAATGTGAGGTAACGCGACACCCGTGTATGACAAGATCGCGCGATCGTGTTCGCTTATTCGAACGATGTCCCTCCTCATGATTTGCAGCCGGTATCGGGTGACTTATCCGGCCACGTCCCAGAACCTGTCGGGGACTCCTCACACTGCGCCTGAAACGATCCGTGATTTGCAGTCTGGCTCAGGCGACCTGTCCTGGGAGTGCGGACAACCAACGGATTCCAACTCCGCCTTCCGGCAGGCCTTATGACATGTATTTGTGGCCAAGTCAAAAAGCTATCGATACAGCCCGTTGGGGAACGCTACAGAGCATCCTGTATCGACCATACAAAAGCGTTAGGAAATGGATACATACATATCCGTTGAAGCCCTCCTTCATTACACACGATTGTGACGGAGGGTTCCAACGTTTCTCTTCTCGTCCCCGTTCCGTATCGTTTCCAGACGCTGCATCACATGATCATCCGAACGTCGCGCAAATCGTTCGGAAGATGGAAATGGAGGCGTGAAATCACATATTCGGCCATGTTCGGCAGCAACTTCGGAAGTGCTTCGTGATTTCGCGACTGCGACGGATCGTTTCCGATGGAAAGTTCAGGAAGAAATGGAACAAGCCATTCCTGTTCGTAGGCTTCCTCGCGAATCGAGAATGCGTTGCCGATTCGCAAAATGTCCTCCTCCTCCCCCGAGCGAATGTGGAGCAGGAGGCTGACCACATGGTCCACCATCGGCACACCAGGCGTGTAGATGCACAGATTGCAAAGCTCCACGCCCTCCTTCGTCAGAAGCTTGAGACTGACACCGTGCGAGTCGATGAGGCTCCGGCCGCGTGTGATCTCATACAGGCAGTTGCGGCCTTCCACCGTCAGTGAGTGTCCGCCAATGAAGAGACGGGTTTGCTGCGGCCCAAGGAACCGTTCGAAAAGCTTCGTGGCGCGCTTGAGGACGCGCTTGAGCGCTCGCTCACTGTCCCTCGCGGGACGCGCCCGACGCCTTGATGGTGCCTCATCGCGCCAATGATGCTCCTGGACTTCCAATCCACGGATAGTCCTCATCGCCGCCTCAATGCAGGCGATATGCCGCTCGTGGTGGCGCTGGCATTCCCGTTCGTAGGCCCGCCGGGCCATATCGATCATGTTACCGCGATAGCCGGACAGATCGTCCCGAGTGCGCATTAGCCCCCGCTCAAACATGCCCAGCTGCATTTCAAAGCCGCACCTCTCATTCAGAGCGGACATAGCGGCAGGCTCGACCCGGTCATGACCCAGGCCCAGCAGGGCATCGGCAGAGTCGAGAATGAACTCCCTGAGCCTTTCCCGTGCACGCATGAAAACGGCATAAGAGCACGCCAGGCCATGGTCTGGGTACTCTTCTCTCCACTGAACGTAGCCTTCCTCCAGATAGAGGCAGATATCCTGGAGATAGTGCCAGTACTCTTGGCCCGGCAGGGGCCTGTTCTGCTGTTCGTATCGGTCGAAATATTCGTTTGCGTCGGGTCTCTGGACCACGAAGTGAAAATAGGTATCAACAGACAGATTATGATACTCGACAGACGCGTCGAGGAAATACTGAACATCCGGACCGAGCATAGTCGTCACCCCCCCTTATACTGGCGGACCGCAACAGTGTTCGACTTTGCGGCAACGGCCGGATCGGTAACATGCTCCACCTTGTATCCATTGATGGAGTCAGTGCGCCGCGTAAAACGAATTGAACCGTCCAGGAAAAGCTTTTCAATGTCCTCGTCCGCTACGCTGATCTTGTTTGCCTTCAGCTCACTGGGAGAGGAGATGTACACCCGTTTCTTCAATATTATGTAATCCTTGATTCTGAAGAACTTAACGCCGTGCTCCATCTTCTTCTGTATCACCGCACGCATCTTTTCGTCATGCTCGGGGTCCCAACTAATCTCTATGTCCCCCATCTCGTTCAGAAGAATGAGCGTTCTCTCCTCGGTCATCGAAAGCTCCACTACTGGCCTGCCCACCTCATCTGGATCGCAATAGCGGACTCGAACTCCCTGACATACATGGTCAATTCTGTTGGCATGGAATGCATAATCCAATCTTCGCCGTCGCGACCGATGTTTTCCTCCGCCCAATTGCGAAATTCGGCAGGGTCGATGCGTGGGTTCTCAAAGATAATGGCGTAACGTTCCGTGCCATCGACGACCTTGATCGTCTTAATGTCCATCGTTCACCCATTAAGATACTTCTCAAGATCACGAATTGCTTGCTTCACGACAGGCGAGGGCTCGGCACCAAGCATTTCCATTTCGTAGGACGCTGCCTTCAGGTGAGAGAGGGCGCTGATTGCGCGGTCACGTCGGCTCATCGAAGAAGCGTGACGAATTGTCTCCATGGGATTCTTCACGGACGAGACCTGGTCGCGATTGGACACGAACGTCAGCTTCGGCTTCATTGAATTCCCCATCAAATTGCATCGCGAAAATGAACTTCAGTTCGCGCCCACGGCATCACGGGCACGATGAAGGTAGTGCTGCATCTGCCTTTCGGAGCTTCCACCCCGCGTCCAACCGACAAATCTCTTTGGGGACGGCCGGGATAGGGACGGACGAAAGAAGCGCGGCGGTGATACGCCCATTCAATTGCTCCAAATAATGCCTTATTACGTTCACTATATCGCCAGACGAAAGTTCGTTCAACAATAAACAAGAGCCCGGCATTGCCGGGCTCCAGTTGACGTTGCTATCATTGGATATCAGACGCGGACACCGACAGCGTTCACACTACCGATCTTTGTGGAGTCCAGAGACTCGGTCGTCCAGGTGGCACCGTCGTCTGTGCTCTTGTAGATAGTCGAGACGGTTCCACGATTGTACGCGACGATCATGCGGTTGGCGTAGACACCCAGGATCGATGACATCTGGACCGCGCCGGTGACTTCGTCATAGTTCACGGTCGCAAAACCCGAACCCAGCTGGGTCCACGTGCGCCCGGCGTCCTCAGACACATACAGATATGGCGTCGCGGCCGAGAGCGTGAACAGGCGGCCGTTATAGTAGGTCAGACCATAGCAATACGCGGCAGGCAGCTCTCGGCCGGTCCAGATGACACCGTCCGAGCTGACCTGGAGAGCGCCAGCAGTGGCGTTGGAGCAGATGTTTGTCAGCCACATGCCGTTGATGTTGCGCACGATCTGTCCGTAGCGCGGAAGACGCGGCGTAGCCCCGGTCGTGTAGGAATACCCAACCTGCCAATTCTCCATGTCGGTGGAGTAGAAGATGTTACGGGTGTGGCGGGCATTGGCGCCGGTGTAGACCTTCGCCGACATGGACGCGACATAGACACCGTCCGCATATTCAAAATCCGGAACGGTGACCTCGGAGTAGGAATAGGTCTGGCTTGGCGGAACGATGGTCGCCGCCAATGTCCAGTTGAGGCCGTCCGTGCTCGTCAGACAGCGGGTCTCTGTGGCGCCGCGCGTGAAAGCGATCCACTTGTCGCCGACGAATTTAATTCGCGAGATGCCGGTGAAGGTGAGGCCATCAACGTCGAGCGTGTAGGTGCTCCAGTTCACCGCATCCGGTGACGTGTGAATTGTTTTCGAGTTCGTGTTGTAGACGATCCACCGGCCGTTGCCGTGCACAACGGCGTTACCGCTGAGGCCCGGTTCATAAACCCAAGAGCCATCCTCGCCGTTCGGGGAACGGGCAAGGCCAGCCGTCCCGACAACGACGAAACGGTCCATGAGCGTGTTGTTCACCTGAATGGCGAACGTTCTGTCGGAAAACGCACCAGCGGAGTCCGTGGCGCGAACAGTAAAGTGATAAACAGCCATCTGAAATCCCCCAAATTAATTATTCAACAATAATGGTGAAAACGGCGTCCCAGAAGGCGAGTTGGTCGCCGAACGCCCTGACAATGATCGTGAATTCTCCGGGCTCCTGCTCGGTATCGATCACACCGGAAATAACCCCCTCGGGAGAGAGCGTCAGTCCCCAAGGAAGGGCTCCCTCGACGATCTGGTAGCCGTTGGCACCCGTGGCCGTCAGCTGGATGCTGACCGTATCGCCGAGCAGGAAGCTTCCAAGTGTTCCCTCTTCCGTCTCCCACGGCGGCCCTGGCAAAAACACTTCCGGATGGAATGGCCACAGCTCGGCAGCCCGCCCGCTGATCTCTCCAGTGGCGGAGTTCAGATGGAAGCCCCATCCCATACCACCTCCGATGAGCGTATAGCTGATGATCGTGCGCCCCTCGGCTGGCGTGGCCTCGATGAAGACGCCAGAGACCTCCTCCATCTCGTTCGCATTGATGAGGAGAGCATTCTCTGGAGTTTGCCAGACCGGCTTCGGTGTGATCTCCAGCTCCGGCTGGAAACTCTCGCGTGGCCACAGCTGGACCCCTGTGCCCACGATCTCGCCAGTCGCGGAGGTCATCGTCGTATACATCGGCAGGACGCCCTTGGTGATGCCGTAACCGACGATCTCGCGCCCCTCGGGAGCGGTGGCGACGATGGAAGTCGAGATGTCCTCACCCTTGTCTACGGTGGCAATGATGCCCGCAGGCGTCACGAAGGATGGCGCCAGAGACTTCTCAAGCGTCGTCAGGTATCCCTGCACCAAAAGATTGAAACGTTCCTTGTTGCTCATCGAACCTCCCTATCAAATCTGCGTCACGGAGACTGTTTCCGGGGGAGCGTCGATGATCTCGAACGACACCTCTCTTGATGAATCGACCGACAGGATCGTGGAGAATTCCTCGTCGATGCCGACAGACGCGATTTCACCCTCGCTGTTGACCCACATCGGCGGCACAACGACAGGGAAAGTGAATTCGCGCTCCGCAGTCTTCCCACCGGCAGAGGCACGGACGGTGAACCGGAACACATCCTCATCGGCTTCGGTTGGGATTGCTCCAGACAGCAAGCCGTTCGAAGAAAGCGTCACCCCGGAAGGCAGTGAACCGGCAATCAATGCATAGGAGACGGGCGAGCCGTCGCTCATCGACGCCACCAGAGTTCGGTTGACCTCCTGCCCAGGCTCGACATGAGCAAGCCCAGCGTCAGTCACCCATGACAGTTTCGGCTCGACGACGAGTGCGAAGGTACGGTCCGCAAAGGTTTCCCCGGACGAAGCCCTGACCGTGAACTCGTATGTACCATGACCCGTGGGCTGACCAACAAGCACATTGCCGTCCAGATCGATACCCTCAGGCAATTCTCCAGAGATCAACGCATAGGTGATCGCTGCCCCTTTGTTGCTCTTGGCACGAAGTTCAATACGAACCTCGTCCATGTTCTCGACGCTGCCAAGAAGAGCCTCGGTAAGCCAAGAGACGATCTCAGCCGAGCCGGGTCCCTTCTTCAGACGCACTGCGCCGAAGATGCGAATACTTCCAAAAATATTCATTTTTTCGCGCAACCCCTCGTTCTAACGAATATTTCTATTTACAACGAAATTTCGTTAGTTTTGGGCACAGAAAAAAGCGCCGCAACGAGGCGGCGCTGTCTAAAGTGGGGCATCGAATCGAGGAATCACCGGACAAAACGCGGGACTCCTCGGTTGTTCTATAGCGTATTTCCGTCGCGCAGTGAATAGGAAAACGCTCGCTAGAGCTCCCAGCTCTCCCTGAACTCACGCAACTCCCTCAGAGACATGTTCCGTGACTGTGCGAATTCCTTTTCACCTCCGGCCTGCGTGATCAATTGATCGAGGAGGGCCGTTGCACCGGGACCGAGCAACTCCTTGAGCAGAGCCACATCCATCACAGAGAGGTTCTTGCCGTTCCAGACATAATCCTCCCAGGCCTCAATGGTCATGGGGAACAGTGGCTTGATGAGCTGGAAGACCGCCTCGGCGTAGTCCTGGATTTCCTTCTGGGCGTGACGATCGCGCCGCAGCTTGATCAGGTGAAGCAGATTGTGAAGGTCCTGTTTCCAGTAGAACTCGGTGTACGTCGCCAATGGCAGGACGATGCGTGCAAGCTCGCGCGCAACGCCGGGATAGTTCTCATCAAACCACGGATCATCAGGTTCATAGGGATCGTAGATTACGTTTCGACGCTCATATTCGGATTCATAGTCGTTCCCCTTTCGGATGAGGGCGTCATAAACCTCGAAGGATTGATCACAGGCCGCCTGCATGAGCCAGGTGATGCCTTCCTTCTCACGGTCGGTGAGCTCCCCCTCCCTGCCCTGCTTGTTTGTGGTGGACTGCGGCTGAAGAACGTCGGCCGAGGGCAGATAGGTCTCGTCGGGCATGATCGAGTATCGCCCAGAATACTCGTTGATGCTTGCCGTGCGATGCCTAATCCATTGGCGGGCCAGAAAAATGGGCATTTTCACATGGAGCTTCACCACGGCCATCTCGATGGGGGACGTATGACGCTTGCGGATCAAGTATCGGATCAGTCCTCGATCCTCATTGACGGTCTTGGTCCCAATGCCATAGGAAACCCGTGCCGCCTGGACAATGGCCGTATCGGAGCCCATGTGATCAACAAGACCAACAAAACCGCAGTTGTGAACGGGAATATATTTTGGGTCTCCGATAATATCCTTCTGCGCTGTCATCAATAACAATCCTGATCAAAACAACGTCACAACCTAACAATTCATTTCGTCAGTTTCAATATATAACAAAAGGGCGACCATCTGGCCGCCCTTTCCCTCGACGGTAAAGTCCGCGTGCTGTTGAAACCCACCTAACCGGCACCCGCTAAACACGCGCTCATTCATTCAATTACCTTTGGATTGATAATTACCGAAACAGCGCTCGACGGTGAAGTGTCCCATGTGGTCCGCGTGAGATAATAGACCTTACTCTCCGTCATTTGCACTTCCGAAACAAGGTACCACGTAAGAGCATTATATCCATTGATTATATTGTTCCATGGCGACGGAGGAGCTTGGTCTGTAAAATTTTTGCGGTGGTTGCCAAACACGAGGAGCATTTGGTTGCTGTTTGACGGTTGCACACCCACCATGTTCCAATCTCGTTGATTGTATCTGAGAAATGAACGAATAGGAACGTCCTCATTAACATTCCGATAGACGTGTATTGAACCGTTCATGTCAACGGTACCATTCGCATTGAGAGAAATGCTTCCTTCCTCTGAACCATCAGCGATCTTATAAGCAAACGTTGCCGATAGTGAATATCCTCCCCAAAGCCCGTAGACGGTGTCTGTTACGTTCCAGTCAGCGTCAGAGATCGCAGAAATCCTCGGTCCGGATCTTCCATCGGCTTGCCCGTACCCGACATAATACAACAATAGAAGGTCTCCGGCTTGGAAGTTCCCAGGATATGGGATGGAAAAGCTGTTTCCTCTCTCGTAAACATAGTAATGATCGACATGATATGGAACAATTGTTTTCCTGATCATAATATTGAACGTCTTCGTCACGAAAAGACCACCCTGATCGGTCGCCCTGATCGTGATTGTATGCTCGCTCGTGGTATCTGCATCGAGCGGCTTTGTCGTTGAAGTTAGATTACTTCCGCTGATCGCAAAGTGACCATCGGAATCATCATCCAGGGTGTAGGTGATAGTTTGCGTCGTGCGAACGCTGTCTGGATCGACATACGAGATCGTCGCCAACGGCCTGTTCGGAAACGGTCTATCGGCAATTTTAGTAGTATCCAATATGATATCGGTCGGAGCCTCGTTGACGTTCCTGACATAGATGGTGAACGAGCGGGTGAACGAGAGTCCTCCCGAGTCGGTGGCTCGCACCTGTATGACAGGATTGGCAGTCAGCTCCTCATAGTCGAACGGCACGGGTCCGGTCATGAGCTGGTTTCCGACGATCTTCAACCGCCCCCCGAGGTCGTCGATCAGCTCGAACGTGTGGGTATCCTCGTTATCTGGATCGACAACGGACAGGTTCCCGATCAGGAAGCCCTCGGCCGTGCCTTCGTCAACAGCGTTGTTCGGGCTCAGGGTGATGTTGGTGGGAACCTCGTTCACGTCGAGGATATTGAGTGCAAGTGTCTTCGTGAACTGATTGTTGCCCTTGTCGGTCACGCGGATTGTTACCATGAACGGGTTCGGGTCCGCCTCGAAATTGAACGGCGTCGTGTTGCACAAAAGCTTGTCGCCGTTAATCCTCAATTTGGAGCTGTAACCGCTCGACGAGCCGGATGACACGAGAGAATAGGTGAACTGATCACCTTCATCCGGGTCAATCGCAGTCAGCGTGCCAATCAATGTCCCGTTCGGAGAGTTCTCCAAGACCTCATAGCTGGACAGCTGGATATCGGTTGGTGCCCGCCAAACACGCGGCACACTGACCGTGAGGGACCGCTGATAAGAAAGGCCGCCACTGTCTGTCGAGATAACACTGACGGTGTAGGACGGGTTGGTGTACCCATTGGCAGGCGTGGGTCCGGCTTCCAGCCTGTTATCCGTGATCTGGAAGACTCCTCCGAAGTCATCGACCAGGGTGTAGGTGTGGGTGTCATCAACATCCGGATCGACAGTCGTCATGGTCGAGACGAGGGTTCCCTGCGGTGATCTCTCAGGAAGAGTCGATCCGGAGAAGACGATATTGGTTGGGACCTCGTTCTCATCAATGATGTTTATGACAAACGTCTTATCGTAAGTTTTGCCACCGGAATCTGTTGCCCTGACAGTCACATAGAACGGATTATCCTTCTCGTAATCAAACGGCGTTGTATTTGAATACAGCTCGTTGCCGACGATCTTCAGCTTCGTGTTATAGCCAGAAGACGATCCCCATCCAATGAGCGAGAACGTATGATGGTCACCGATATCCGGATCGACCGCATAAAGTCTGCCGATCAGGACGTTCGAGGGGGAGTTCTCCTCGATTGCGTTGCCGTCGAGAATGATGTCAGTTGCAGGTCTCCAAACTCGAATGACCGAGATCGAGAAGCTCTTGATCAGCGAGAGACCACCTGAGTCCGTGACCTTGATCTGCACGGTGTGGGTGTTGGCAGTGACGTAGTCGGTCGGGTTCGGACCAGCCTGAAGCTCGTTCCCAACGATCTGGAACAAACCACCAAGGTCATCCACCAGCTCAAAGGTGAACGTATCATCACCCTCATCCGGGTCGGTAGCCGTCAGGGTGCCGACCACTGTCCCTTGCACGCTTCTCTCAGCAATACGAGACCCATTAAGCGAAATATTGGATGGCGGTTCATTGGCATCCAGAACAGTAATCGTAAATACCTTGTTGAAACTTCTGCCGGTCGCATCAGTAGCTGTTATACCGATCACGTGCGATTTTACTGCTTCGTAGTCCGTCGGTGTGGGGCCGCACTGGAGTTCGTTTCCGACAATCTTGAAATGTTTTGTTGTGTTTCCGTAGTAAATGTTATATGTGAATGTATTGCCAACTGCATCTTGGTCGAGCGCCTGAAGATAGCCGATGAGCGTCCCCTCTGGGCTGTTCTCGACCACCGCCGTACTTGACAGGAGTATGTCGTAAGGCGGCTCCGGCACGTCTCGGATGATGATCGTGAACGTCTTATCGACCGTCAGGCCCTCGCTGTCAGTGGATCGAACGGTGATCTGGTGGGTCGGATTTGTCTCATAGTCCAGGTCGCCACCTACGTAGAGAGATTTTCCAGAAACGTAGAAACGACCACCTGCATCGTCGATAAGAGTGTACGTATAGGTCTTCGACAGCCCGTCTGGATCAATCGTTGAGAAATGACCAATTTGTGTTCCAAGGGGCGATCTCTCGTTTACGGTATTTGATGTGAGGGTGATATTAACCGGTGCCGTGTTCACGTAGATCGTGAACGACTTGACGAAAGTGTGACCTGCCGAGTCAGTGACCCTGATCGTCAGATTGTAGCTCGATCCATCAGCAAAGGTGATCGGCGTCGTGTCGGTCTGTAGCTCGTTACCGATGATTTTGAACCGGCCGCCAGCAGTCGTGAGAAGTTCGTAGGTAAAGGTCTCTTCCCTGTCAGGATCGGTCGTTCCAAGAACACCAATGGTGTAGCCCGGTTCGGAAAACTCATCCACGACATTATGCGACAGCGTGATGTCGGTCGGCTCCTCGTTGACATCGATAACATGAATGTCGAATGTCTTGATGAAGGAGGCGCCCTCATAGTCCATCACGCGAATGGACAGAGTGTAAACAGCAGCTTCCTCATAATCCAATGGCGTCCGGCCAGTCTGAAGCTCATTGCCGACAATCTTGAAGCGCTGTCCCAATGTACTGATCAGGCTGAAGGTGAACCCGTCGCTGTCATCCGGGTCGATGGCGCTCAGTACACCAATCACAGTGCCCTCAGGGCTGTTCTCGGTGACAGTATTGCTAGACAGCAGGATGTCGGTCGGTGCCTTGTTGTCGTGCGCCACCAAGACAGTGAATTCCTTGGTGAAGGACAGGCCCCTGTTGTCCGTCACCCGAATGACTATCACGTGCGAGGAGGCCTCCTCCTCAACCGCCATGACGGGTCCTGCCTGGAGCTGATTACCGACAATCTGAAAACGACCGCCCGCATCGTCGATTAGCTCAAAGGTGTGTGTATCCGAAGGGTTTTGGTCTACAGCCGTCAGGTACCCGACAGTTGTTCCCTGAGGGGACCTCTCAAGCAAAACGTCTCCGCTCAGGATAATATCCGTCGGCGGCTCATTGATATCACCACCACCGCGAATGTTAAGCGTTCCGATCGCGCGAAGTACTAAACCTTTCAGCCGAACAGCCATATCCTTCTCCTGAAATTACGGGATATTTATTAGAATTTCACAGGGAGAATATGCCGTCCGGCATCAGTCTTATTGCTGCCCTGCGGGCCTGTCGATGATGGCGAGGCCGCAGAAACCTGGCATGAAACCCGACGGCACAGGGTACTTGAACGGCTCCTGACCAAAGTTCGCGGTCATTCTCGCCCAATTGTACGAGTAAACGTACGCAAAAACGGGTTGCCCAGGGTTGTACGCGAAGCCCCCAACACCAGTTGACGGGTTGTGTGAGGAAGTCCAACTGCCGTTCCCACCGAACCATACGCGACCGTTATCGGCATCAAAGGCCACCATTGCAGTTCCCTGACGCCAGTTCGCGATAGTTCCAATTCTGGAACCGTTCATCACCCAGCCGTTATAGCTATCGATGGCGATGATCTTCGGATCATTGAAGTATGACGAGTAGACCGCGTCAGCGGTCGCAAGACCTGCCGCACCATCGACGCCTGTCGTAGTGATTTCGAAGTACCACTTTCCAGACGTAACGGCGACATTAGACCTCACATGCCCGCCCGGAATACCGGATATTGTTGACTGGAAAACGCGGTCACCCAAGAATGTAGTATATTGGTTCGCCGTCTCCGGGTCATAAATCGCATACTCGCCGATCTTGATGCCAAATTCGCGTCCGGTCTCGCGCCCGAGAACATCAACCGCCCGCACCCGGATGTAGACGTACTCATTCGGATTCTGGATGAGCGAAGGCCCGACCTCGATGACGGCTCCATTCAGCTGAAACTGACCACCGGCATCATCGTCGAGAAAGAACGTGTAGGAACCGGGCTCATCCACGGAAAGCGTGCCGATGGTAATCCCCTGCTCGTTTATCACGCTCGGAACCGGCGTCAGTGTGACCCTTGGCAGCCATTCCAGCGGGAAGCTCTTCGTGAACTCGTGGGCGCCACCGTCCATCACTTTCACGGTCATGATGGTCGGCCGAGCGATATAGTCCGAGTACCGGAACTGCCCGACGAGCTTGAGCTCATTGCGTTCGATGGCAAAGGCGCCGTCATAGTCGTCGAGCAGTTCGTAGGTGTATTCGTCGTTCTGGTCCTCGTCCTGCGGCACCAGTGTTCCGACAATCGTTCCGACGGGCTCCAGGTCCTTCAGGGTGTTCGGCAACAGGGTAAGGTCCGTGACCGGCTCGTTCACATCGAGAACGTTGATCGTCAGCGGGAAGGTCGCGATGTTGTTGCGGCTGTCGGTGACGCGCACGCTGATCTCGAATGACGGGAGCGTCTCGTGATCAAGCTCCTTGGCAGTGTAGAGCTTGTCTCCCACGATCTTCACGTATCCCTCGGTATGTCCGATGAGCGCGAAGGTATGGCTATCTCCCTGGTCCGGGTCGTCCACGATGAATTTGCCTATGAGCGTATTGGCCGGACTGTTCTCGGGGACTGAATCGTTGTCGAGGGAGAGTCCCTCGGCCGGGCGGAACACACGCTGGATACTGACCGTCAGCGTTCGTTCCACGTAGAGACCACCAGAGTCCGTGGACCGGACCGTGACGTTATAGATCGGGTTGAGGTAGCCATCGGAAGGTGTCGGACCAGCCTCCAGACGATTGCCGTTGATCTGGAAGACCCCGCCGAAGTCGTCGATGAGCGAGTAGGTGTGCACGTCCCCCTGATCGGGGTCGGTCGTGGTCATCGTCGCTATGAGCGTTCCCTGGGGCGATCGCTCGGGCAGCGTCGAACCGCTGAATGTGATCGTGGTTGGCGCCTCGTTCTCGTTGACGATGTTGATGGCGAACGTCTTGTCCAGGTACTTGCCCCCCTTATCGATCGCTCGGATCGCGACGAAGAACGGTACGGTGTCACCCTCATAGTCGAAGGGCGTGTTGTTCGTGTAGAGGCCGTTGCCGACGATCTTCAGACGCTGGAAGTAGCCCGGAGAGCCACCGATGATGCCGAAGGTGTGCTCGTCACCAATATCATCATCGATTGCCGTCAGCCGACCGATGAGGACATCAGCAGGCGAGTTCTCCTCGATAGAGTTCCCCTCCAGGATGATGTCAGTTGGCGCCCGCCAGACCCGTGTGATGGTGATGGTGAGTTCTTTTTCGAGCTCCAAGCCGCCCGAATCCCGGACGAGGACGCGAACGGTCAGCTCTCCATCTCTTATGTGATCGGACGGTACAGAACCGGCCTGGAGCTGGTTTCCGACGATCTGGAATTTGCCTCCGGCATCGTCGAGCAGGAAGAACTCGTGGGTGTCGCCAATATCCGGGTCACCAACGACAAGATTGCCTACGACCGTACCGGCCTCCGAGCGCTCCGGGAGAGAGCTGTTGGTCAGCGCAATGTTCGTCGGCGGCTCATTCACATCCTGCACGAGAATGACGAAGTCCTTGTAGTGGACCGTCGTTCCATTCGGCTGGGGGCGCGCGAGCTGTCGCCCCGTGTTGTCAAAGGCAGTGATGCGGACGCTGAGCTGCTGGCTGGCTTCGTAGTTCGCAGGGAGGGTACCAGCCTGAAGCTCATCACCGACGATCTGGAAGTATGGGGAGTTCGAGATGATTTGGTAAGTGAATCCGGTGTTTCCAGAATCCTGATCAAGCGCCGTCAGCTTGCCGATGAATGTTCCCTGCGGGCTGTTCTCCGGAAGTATGTTGTCTGACAGGAGAATTTCATACGGCGGTTCCGCCATATCGCGAACGATAATCGTGAAAACCTTATCGACGTAAAGGAGATCACCATCCCAGGCGCGAACGGTGATGTTGCGTGTGGCCTGCTCCTCATAGTCGAGGCTGCGTGTCGTCACGAGGCGGTTGCCCTGAATGATGGCGAATACGCCATTGGCATCGTCTATGAGTTCGAACGTGTAGGTGCGACCTGGGATGATCTTGTCGATGACGGCCAACCACCCGACTGTCGTCGATCCGGCGTTCTCGTTGACGATGTTCGAGGTGAGCGTGATCGTGACCGGCGCCGTGTTGACCTGGAACTGTAGTGTCCGCACGACAGACAGGCCCCCGGAATCCGTCACCCGGATCGGAATGAGATATTCACTGGCATCCTCCGGGTCGATGGCGGTAGAACCGGCCACAAGGTAACTGTCGTCGATGGCAAAGCGCCCCCCGAAGTCATTGAGAAGCTCGAAGGTCCAGCTGTCGCGCCCGTCGGGATCAACAACGAGGAGCTTGGCGAAGGCGTATCCAGCAGGGGCTCCCTCGTCGAGGAAGTAGTTGGAGGCGATGATGTCGGTCGGCGCCTCATTGACATCGATCACACGGATGACGAGGTCCTTGTCGAGCGCAAGTCCATCCTTGTCGATGACGCGCACGCGGATGAGATGCGAGGACGCAAGTTCGAAGTTGGTCGGGATAGGGCCAGCCTGAAGCTCGTTCCCCACGATCTGGAACCGGTTTCCGGCGCTATTGAGAAGGACGAAAGTGAAGGTCTCATCCGGATCGGGGTCGATGGCACTGAGCGTTCCGATGACGGTACCCTGAGGCGAGTTTTCGGGAATGGTGTCGGAGGACAGGATAATCTCGATGGGAGGTTCCTTGCGCTCCAGGACATTGATGCGGAACGTCCTCTCGAAGCTCAGGCCACCCTCATCTGTCACCCGGATCGAGATATCGTGGTACTCGCTTTCCTGACGGTCCGTTCCGACGAGCCCCGCCAGCAGCAGGTTGCCCATAATCACGAAGCGACCCTCGGCATCGTCCGTGAGGCTAAAGGTGAAAGTGTCCCACGAATTGGGGTCGCGCGCCGACAAAGTGGCGATGACGGTTCCAGGAGTGCTCTTTTCGAGCATGGAATCCGTACTCAGAAGGATGTCATAAGGAGGAGCATTCGGTTCCTTTCCGCCGCCGATCACTGTCGTCTTTGACAGGTTGAAATTCCCCTTGAGTTTAATCGCCATCGCAATCCTTACTGCTGGAATATCCCTGGATGAAATCCGTCTGGGACCGGATAGACGAACCCGGATGCACCAAAACGAGCGGTCATGTTGATCTGTCGGAAGACGTAGCCATAGGCGAACACAGGAGCACCCGGAGCAAACGAGAAGCCGCCCTGCCCTGTGACAGGGTTATGCCCGGAGCCCCAATTGCCATTGGCGTGAAACCAGACGCGCCCCTCATCAGCATCATAGGCGAGACCGGCTACGCCACCGCGCCATGGAGCAATCGTTCCGATTGTCGCGTTTCGGCGCACCCAGCCGTTGTAGGTGTCCAAAGCGATGGTTCCGGGGTCAGTGAAGTAGGGCGTGAAAACTGCTGACGCGATAGACAGACCTATGGCTCCATCGACACCAGTAGTGCTGACTTCGAAGTACCACTTGCCGCGCGTCATGGACGCAACCGAACGAACGTGGCCTCCAGGAACGCCAGAGACGTTCGTCGCCAGGACAAGGTTATCGCCCTTGATGATCGCCTCGGCGTTCTTGTCGAACGGGTTCCAGGTCGTCGGCGTTGAAAGACTCGATACGTCAATGATGAAGGTCGCAGAGGCCTCGCGTTGACTGCTGTCGAACGCGCGAACCTGGATTGTGTGGGAGGACGCGGTGGCATGATCCGTCGGGACCGGACCGGCTTCCAGGCGATTGCCGTTTATCTTGAAACGTCCCCCGGCGTCATCGTCGAGAGCGAAGGAATAGGTCTCCCCTTCCTCTCCGCCTTCGATGTATAGATAGCTGACGAGAAAACCTTGTGCCGCGTGTTCCGGCATCAAATCAGTCTTGAGCTTGATGCTCCCCTGAAACGGTCGTTCATCGACCTTGCCAATGACAACCCTCCCGGTCGGCAACGAAAAACTTCCGCGAATACTAACTCCCATGACGGTGTTCTAAAAATAAAAGGGCGATCGCTGGCCGATCGCCCACTATTTATTCCCATCCTCGACGCCAAACCGCGTCTCGTTATGTCTTACTGAATTGTCGTAAACGCCGATATCGATCCGGCATATTCGTCGGAGTTTTTTTAGCGCCCATGAAAAATGGCTCATTAGTATTGTAATAAGCACTGAGGATTTTGTCGTACTTGTGCTCGTCGGGATCATGCATCTTCATAGCCGCAATGAACTCCTGCCATGATGCAAGAAGAGGCGGATTTTCGAGAAGCGTCTTCTGGAAGGTTCGATAGAACTCTGCGTACACTGCGTCCCGCTTCAGTTGATGACGCAGGTGCTCGTTTTCCGTTCGCAAACGGGATATTTCCTCGTTCAGCTGTGTGATGCGGCGCGCCTGCGCCTCAATCATCATGGTGTTCGGATTCATAGACGTATCGGATGTCGTTGACACCCGATATTATCACGAAACCACGCTAATCAACTTCCTCTATTCAAGGCATACTCTTCCACATTCATGAGTATGTCACGCATATCCTCCAGAATCTCCTCGCGAATGCGCTTGACATTAACGAGGACGCGGACCTCGGAGACACCAAAGATGTCTGGATTCTCAAGAACGTCCTTGATTTCCTGACCGTAGAGAGAGAATTGATTTCCGTCGCTGTCGATGACGTGAGCCATGACCAGATACTCGACCGGAATATCAATCGGATCGATCTTGCTAATCAGCTCGTCGAGAAAATCTGTGCCCGTCATCTGGATTCTCCAGCGCTGCAATCGTTGACGCTGGTATTTACGATCAGTCGGGCGATTTATCATATTGGTTGTTAAAGAAAAACCGGCGCCCTGGCGCCGGTCATATCTCAACTCTTGGCCTTGGCCGTGTTTTTCGATCTCGTCCGCTTGACGACAGCCACCGTCTCATCGGCGCCACCATCAATGGCAGGCGTTTCCGACTTGGGAGCATCCCGGTCTTCAGCGCCCGGACGGAGCTTGGGGTAGTACATGTAAGCCTGCTCGCGCTTGGCTTTGGCATCCTGCTCAAGAAGTTCGGCCTCGATGAGAAGGTTGCGGGCGATAGACAGGCGCTGCTCATCGGTGAGAGCCTGGCCGTTGTTCGTGTACGGATTGAAGCGCTCGACGGCCTGTTGCAGCTCAGCGTCTGCCGTCGCCTTCATGGCATTGATCACGTCACGTAGCGGGATCGGCTCATTCGGGCGCGGCGTCATGACGATGTTGTCAATCGGCTGCACCTGAAGAAGCCCCAGCTCATGGAGCGCTTGCAGCAGCGTCTTGTCGGTAGTGAAGAAGCGGCGATGTAGGATGTTGGCCAGTGTCGGCTCGGCCTGGGCCTCACGGCTTTCGACAACGTCGTTCAGAAGGTCCTCGATCATCGGCGGGAGATTGCCGACCTGGACAACGAGAGCGTTGTTCTCATCTTCCGGGAGCTGCATGAACACGACCACGCAACGCTGGTCCGTGTTCTTGATCTTTCCAATATGTCTCTTCCTCTGCATGAAAATGTCCTAACTATGAAAGGGAGCCCATGATGGGCTCCCCGAAATGATCAACCTTCACCTCCGGTCTGAGCGGCACCCTGCTCCGGGGGAGCGACCTCGCCCTCCGCCTTGGCCTCGTCAGAGCCCTTGTCAGCCTGGGTCTGCTGGATAGCCGCGATGAAGTTGTAGAGGCGGCTGCGGACGTGAAGAACCTGCTCGATGACGCGCCAACCCTTGTAAGCGCCCTGCTCGCAGGCATGATCGATGCACTTGATGGCGTCGAGAATGTCGTTCGGGGTCAGCTTTGGAACGTTCTGCTCGGCGACATTCTCAGTAACCTGATCCGTCATGAAATACAAACTCCTTGATATAGATCTATATTATTGCCGAAAGCCACCAGGCTTTCTTCGATGAATTCATATTATCAAAAATCATTTCCGAGTTCTAATTAATTTGTCATGCGGTCCTCAGTAGTTGCATGACCAGCTCAGAACTTGCCCTCTTCTCACTCTTGGCAAGGAAAAGGCCTGGTTCTCCCTCTGGCGGATCGACCGTGACAAGGCTCGGTTCCCAGCCGATGTACGGTATCCATGACTCATGTGGCACCGTCACAGGCATCCTGCGACGCCGAGCCACGAGCTGCATGTAGGTCGGCCGATAGGGAATGGTCCTCGGCCGGATGCTCTCGTCATCTCCGCGACGGCAGTTGCAGGGCGAGCACGCGCTGACGACGTTGTCGAACGTCAGCTTCCCTCCCTTCGACTTCGGCTTCACGTGGTCGAGCGTCAGTCGGTCCGAGGGGAACTGCTCCCCACAATACTGGCACCGGTAGCCGTCGCGCAGATGGACCATCTCGGCACTGAAGCCTACGAGACGCGACACCTTGATGTACCTTGTCGTCATCAGAACAGCCGGGACATGGGTCTGCCAGGAAGGCGCCCGCACAATCCAGTTTTCATATTCGTGTAGTATCGTGACGCTTCCCGTGTAGATGATCCGGATGGCGTCCTGCCACAGCACCACTGACAATGGTAGGAGGCTGAGCGGTGATCCATCGCTGTTCAGAACAAGAGTGTGGGACATCGAGAATTCATGTCCCGTACCGGGAGGTACGGAAAATCATTTCAGTGTCTATTATAATTTATGACGCGCATTGCGCCGTCTTCTGTGAGCTTGAGGTCGGCTGAAGAAAGATTTCCACCCTTTCCCGAGCCAGTATCTAGGAAGACCGCCTGTCCTCCGCGCCTTCCCTTTATGGAAATCGGATGATCGCCAACACACTGATGGCCGACAAACGACACCATTCCTTCTGGAATTGCATCGACCCATTCGGTTGACGGCTGAGGATTACCCTTTTCGTCCTGAATGTAATTTCCCAGCGTCGCCCATCGCTCGATCTCGACGCCCGTCTGGCCCTTCCAGTAATCGGGATGGACAGCCGCATGGGAGAACACGACGTTCCCGATACGACGGATGGGCTCGGACAGCATCACGAGGCCACGGAAGCGCCCTTCCCACTGGCTTCTTGCTATTGCGCCAAGTTCCTGGAGGGCCTGGATCGTGACACGGTTGCCCTCGCCGATGCGGATACGCACGACGCCACTGTCCCTCTGCTCAATCCAGCGCATGATCTTGCGCTCGTGGTTGCCCAGAATGATTTCTCCCTCGCCTCTCGTGACAACACGATAGACCTCGTCCGCCACGGCCAGAGTGTCCCTGCCGTAGTCGATCACGTCCCCGAGGAAGACGATGTAGTGATTACGTCTGCGCGCCCAGGAGAGGGCTGCCAGGAGCCCCTGCATCTTGCCATGCACATCACCGATGACGGTGATGCCACTCCATCGCGAGAAAATCTGTTCCAACGACGGACGGGGCAGTATTGGAACGAACGTATCGATCCGGGTATCGATGATTTCGGCCACTCCATCTCCCTTCCGCAGATCGGCCTGTGTGGCCTCAAAGGCGTCGATGGCAAAGGACGGAGCCCCCGTTGGATCGCAGATCAGGTAGAAGACCGGCACACCGAAGCGTTCGCCCATCTTCGCGAGGGCGAGACGGTCGCTCTTCTTCAGGTTTGGAGCGTCGAAGATGACCCTGGAGCCGAGCTTCAATTTCAATTCAGCGAAGCGGCGCATCTCCGCGAACAGGTGACCTCCGAGGGCAGTCATGCGCTGGTGACCGACCAGCCGCTCGCACATGCTCGGAGCGCTGATGATCTCGTGCTCCGGGAAGACCTCACGGATAAGGTTTTCTCTGGTTTCGTTATTTGGACCTACAGCAATAACTAGCGAATGCAATGGAATAATCTTATGCATCCGACGATTCTACAAATCATATTGAATTTCGTCAATTTGTTGTGGCAATATTGGCTCCCTTCTTGGCCTGATTGATAAATGCTTCTACGAACCAAACGCAATTTTTTTGAAGAAAGGAGGTTTTGAAATTTCACGGCGATGCGATTTCGCATTCATCAAGCCGTGCACCACCCGCGACATCAGTGACGGTATCACGATGTCCTCGGAGGTTCGGAGGATCAGCCGAACCCCTTGCCGCTCTGGACTCTCGCAGGCGGCATCGTAATTCTTACAGGAGATTTTGAAATGAAATTATTTTCCTGCGCTGTCGTAGCGCTCGGCCTTTTGCTGTCTGCCTGTACTACGACGGCTTCCAGTTACAACGCTCCGATTGCTAGCATCGAGCAAACGAAGAAGTCGAAGCGAGCACAAAAGACGCCGTCAAAACACATCGTCAACATGGTCACGGCCTATGCCAAGGCCCACGGCATCGATCCGGCCCTCGCGCACGCAGTCGTCAAAGTCGAAAGCAATTACAACTGCAAGGCCAGGAACAAACGCTCTTCCGCTTCCGGCATCATGCAGACACTGACCCGCACCGCCCGAGGCGTCGGTGTCACCGGTAATCTGCTTGATTGCCACCATGGACTGACTGCCGGTATGCGCTATCTCAAGAAGGCCATCGATACCCACGGCCCCGGATGTGCCGGAGCGTCAGCATACAACACCGGAATTCATGCACGCAGCCGGTGCACAGCCTATGGTCGCAAGATCATGGCGCTGATGCGACAGAATCGATTGATCGCTGGACTTAACTGATCAAGGGGGCGAAAGCCCCCATTTTTTATTTTTTTTCGTTTTACGCCCCCTTCCCGTATTATTAGATACAGGCACATACGCTCACGGGGCCTTCGACATCTTTTCAGGGCAGCCCCACCCGAAACAGTAGCCGGGAGTTGGCAAGGACAGGTGAAGCTGTCAGCCGTTGACCGGAGCGATGAGGTAAGAGCGAACCAACGAGGCGGAACATGACCCCATGGGGTCAGTCACGGCTCCTCGGCGCGTCGGGAATCGCGCAAAAGGCACGATAAAACGACTGGAGATGTGTGTCTTCGACAGTTTGACCACCTCCGACATGTTTCATGTGCACCCTACAGCATGAACATGGGCTGAAGGCTGAAATGCCTTCTAACCGTTGGGTCCGCTAACACTACCTGAAGTCCAAGGCTCCGACCGTGAAAAAGGCCGAAACGCTCTGCATCACCCGAATGCATCGTAAGAGGCACACGGAGGAACAACCCCAAAGCTTCCGCGTCTGGTGAGTGTTGGACCGGGAAAGGGCAGTTACATGCAGGTACAGGGCAACCGCCTGCCGTCCGTAAAAAGACTACGCTGCTTGAGGGCGAAAGGATGGGAACTTCCTTTTGAACTTTCTCCTCCCTTGATACCTCCGTCTATTCAAATTTTTTTTATGACGGAGGTAGGGGGGGAAGAAAGTCATCCGGATGGGAACGGACAAAAAACTGGACGCCATGTATCTATGTTCACTAGCTCTTTTCCGCATTACGCCGTTTAATAATAAAACCCGGACTGGGCAGAAGTTTGAGCGAATGAAATGAGCGAAAACTTCGCCCAGGGCCACTGTGGATACGAGGCACAGGCTTCGCCTGTGACGAGTATCCCAGTCGATATCGACCCCAAAGATTCAACTGGAACTCTCAGTGACGTGGCTTAAGGAGGAGTCTGCTCACCTGGACCAGACCACGGAATGCAAGGTCATTTCACATGTGAACATGGGCGTCTGTTCCCATGCGAACAACTCAACCTGGCTTGGATAGAAATCCCCTGCCCTGTGGCTGAATCCATCCAGCCAGACCAGTTCACATGTGAACAGGCTTATGTGGCAGGATGCCTCCTTTCGGAACGTAATTGTTCAGTGAAATGAACACAAACCAGGTTCGTGCTCAGCAAGATACGCAGGCATGTTCACATGTGAAATAGCCATCAGTCGTGGGCCATACGACGCCGATCCTGCCAATAGCAATAGAGCGCGTAAATCCAGCTGCACACGACAGGGATTGCACGACAGATCGCAATGACGGCCTCCTTGAAACAGGCCCATGCGAACTTGATCATCGTGATCAGGACGATGATGACCAGCGCCGAGATTGCCGTGTCACGAAGGAACTCACTGTGCCGATCCATATTCCCTCCTCTTTCCGGGTCCAAAAGAAGGATGCCACAAGACGGGAATCTCGCAATCTTTTTCGTCAACCAATTCGGTCTTACCGCTTTATTTAATTGATTTTCCAAGGCAAGTCGATCCCCGTTTTCGTTTACGAACCCCTTGTCAGCTCGCTTTCGTGGGGGTATATGAAAAGGACCGCGAGGTCGATTGTTTATCGAAGTATTTCTGGAGACCTTTGAGATGAGTGTGGTGTTGACCCCGCAAATGATCACTGAAGTGGCGTCCATGTGGCGCAGCGGAATGTCGGCGTCCAATATCGCACAGAAGATCGGTGGAATTTCGCGGCTCAATGTCATCGACGCAGTCAATCGAGCAGGCATCGGCCAGACGAAATTCTCGGTTGAGACCACAGATATCGACAACGAAACGCAAGACACCACGTTCGTCTGCGTTGAGACTCCGGAACCGGAGATCAAGGGTATCCCCTTCCTTGAGGCGGCCGGGTCGAAGCACTATTGCAAGTGGCCCCTCTGGGACACGCGCGTCAAGGTCTCTATCTTTGACAAGCGCGTGTGTGGCGAGAAGCCTGTTGCTGGTCATTCCTGGTGCCAGCATCACTTCGAACGCCACTTCAAGAAGAGCCCCCCTGAGGAGAGACATGCTCCACTGGAAGCGAACAACCATCGGTGGGAATGAAATTCGCCGCGACTTCACCGCCTTCCATGGCGATGAAATGGTCGGTCGCATCTGGTGTATTGATGGCGGTCCGAGAGACGGGATGTGGGGTTGGACCTTCCTTCCCGTCCGTCCGGATGGCTTCAGGGCAAAGTACGACTGCCACGGCACCGAAGCAACGCGCCAGGAGGCCGTGGACAAGGTCGCTGAATTAGTCAGGTTGTGGCGGTCCGCGATTGAATCGCAGCCGTAGGCGCTTTCTGGGGAAGGCGCTTCAGGTTGTTGACAGCCTCCACGAAGCGGTAGCCGCACTCAGCCTGGGACACTTCGATCAACGCGTTCAAGCCTGAGGCGCTCTGAAAATAGATCACCTCATAGAGACAGATCGGAATCTGCCTGTTGTCCTTGAAGCGCCGATCCGGTCCTCCCCTCTTGTTCACGTACCTCCACGTGTGATCGACCACCACCGCATCACTCGGGACCTGGCCTTCCTCGATGAACCTTGAGGTCTGCCGCTCCACCCGCAGATCAGGATATCTGATGGCGCCGAACTTGTCCTTGTCTTCGACAAACACCGCATCCGGGAAGAAATAGAGCGTCTGCTTGCCGACCTTGATCGCGGGCGGCGTAACGTTGCTATTGATCACGTCTGGCAACTTGTATTCCAGTGTCGTCGCCTCCTTGGCGACCAACCGATAGGCACCGGCGTTCCTTTTCCAGGTGTGCCAGTCGTTGATGTCCCCGGCCGCCGAGACATGCCACTTCCCATTGCATCTTGTCAGGATGTCGAACGCATCCGTGAGGTCCCGGTAGGCAACCTCGGCCTGTCCATCCAGCTCATAGAACATCACCGTCTTGCGACGTGTCTCGTCCATCATTCCGCCAATGGCGGAGGCCGGTAGAGCAGTGAGGGGAAGAAGGTATCCGAAGCCGCCGATCTTGTAGCCGAGGTAAAGACCGATGACGCCGAATACCCAGCCTAATGCGACAGACAGTCGAAACTTGCGGTGATTTTCGTTGATCTCGTCGAGAAGGGAGCCCAGCGTCTCGTCCCGCATCTCCAGAACATCGCCGGACTGGATTTCAATCATCTCGACGTTGGGAGCAGGATTCTCGACAACCTGCTGTGCGTCCGCGAAATTGTTTTCTACTCGTCTAGGCTTCTGTCCGCCACCGATAGAACTTCGATAGTATATTCCGCCCATACCAGCGTGGACATAATGCCCTCTTGGACCTGTACCGATTCGGAATCCTTTTACTCCGACCGATACACCTACGCCTCCCTTTGAGAATGTGAATCTAAATGGTCCAGCTTTCACTGATTTTCGAAAATAGAATGGCATCTTAGTGCCTCAAACACATAGCCTCCCAATTTCTGCCTCAATTGAGCCGCTGCCTCGATGTCTCGTCAACCGGGAAAGGCTTCGCCATTTGTCGAGAAGGCCGCTAAACCCGCCAGGTTTCATTCGTCCTTGTCTGGCGAGCGCGTCCGATGCGCCTCCGTCAGGACCGGACTGGACCCATGAGATCAAATACGACGGCTTCAGGATCATTGCGTACAGGTCGGCCGAGGGTGATGTTCGTCTATGGTCACGCAACGGCCTCGACCTGCGAAGTCATTTCCCTGGGATTGATGAGAGCGTTTCCGGGATCGGCCGTTCGTTTGTCATGGACGGTGAAGCCGTCCTCTTTCTTCCGGATGGTAGGAATGATCGCCATGGCCTTCGGAACCGGCACAACAGCCGCTTCGTCACGATGGTGGCGTTCGATCTAATGATGCTCGATGGCGATGACATCCGTCGCCAGCCGCTCGTCGAGAGAAAGGCCAGGTTGCGGGAATTGGTATCCGGTCAGCCGCTCATACAGTTTAGCGAGAGCATTGAGGGCGACGGTGAGACGATCTTCCGCCACGTCTGTTCAATGGGGTTGGAGGGGATCGTCTCGAAGCGAAAGGATTCAATCTACCGATCGGGTAGAACGCGCTCGTGGATCAAGACGAAGTGCCCGTCCTACTCCTGACTGAGCAGTGACATCCGGCAGAAGAGTGCTGCCTTCCGCGCAACCTGGCTGTCGTCATTCTTTTCACTGACGATGATGTTCCAGTGACCCAGGGCCTCCTCGTACTCCTCGATCCGCATGAGGAGCCGGGCCAGATTGAACCTTGCGGGGCCATGACGGGGGTCTATGTCGAGAGCGGCCTTGTAGGCTTTGATCGCCTCGATGATCTCACCCTGGTCGTCATGGATGGTACCGATGTTGAAGACTGGATCGGCGAGTGACCGGTCGCGGCGGTTTGCCTCCATGTAGGCTACCATCGCCTCCTTCGTTTTCCCTTGCTTGAGGAGACAGTTGCCGAGACCGAAGGCGTAGAGGCCACTGGGTGCGATGTAGCAGAGCATCCGGTACAGGCGCTCGGCCTCCTCCCAGTCTTCCATATCCTCTAAGGCCAGTGCCTGTTCCAGCAGTTCATCCGGGTCCTCATCGCCGCTCGGCAGGGGCAGCTCGAACTGGCCGTCGATGGTCATGAGGCCGTCGCCGTAGACGAGCTTCAGCGTGTCCCGCGATGTCCCTTCAAGCCTGACTTCGCTGATGCGCATCCCCTTTGCCCGCATTCTAGCGCCTGTCGCCAAAACGGAGCTGAGGGAGATGCCATCGCTGAGGAGGCGGGCGACTGTCCTGGCTGAGGCAACGTCCTGGAAGCAGAAAAGGTTGTCACAGGGATCGAGGACATCGAAGAGGATCAGCTGGTCGATCAGCTCCTCACCGAGACCGGAGATGCGCATCACATCCTGCTTGGTGAAACCCCTTCCCTCGCTATTGGGAGGAGGCGCGATACCGAGGATGCGCTTGAAGGTGATCTCGCTCAGGGGTCTTCCAGCGATCCGACCAGTGAACCGTTCGGCCACCGCATGGGTGACGATGGTGTGGGTGACACGGGAGGAAATGCGGGCGCTCAGCCGAGCGCCCATGCCTGAGAGGATGGTGGCGATCTGCTTTCTGGACCCGCCGAGGCGCCCAAGGATGTAGATGTTGGCACCCTGAAGCATCATGCCCTCGTGTCGCATGATAACCCGGCGTTAACCATAACCTTCTGGGGTTGTCCCCCTCTTCCACAGCCTTTGTCCCCCGAACCCACCGACGGGAACGATTCGCCAATTCGCCGATTGAGTCGCAGAATGCGGCTCTTGAAGCAGGGGAAAGGCGGACATCGATGGCCCCGCGCGCAAACTGGAAGGGGTACTTGAGGCTGTCACTGGTCTCCTGTCCGGTGGCCCTGTACCCGGCCACAAGCTCAACTTCCCGAGTGGCGATGAACACGCTCAACCGGAAAACCGGGCATAAGGTCCGGCGCCTGCTGGTTGAACCAGACACTGGTGAGGAAGTTCCATCCGAGGATCAGGTGAAGGGATATCCAGTCGCCAAAAACACCTTCATCCAGATCGAGGACGAGGAGATCGAGGCGATCAAGCTGGAGACGAGCCAGACCATCGAAATTCAGAAATTCGTGCCTCGTGACGAGATCGACACCCGATACATGGACAGTCCGTACTACATCGCCCCGGATGGACGGGTTGGGCTGGATGCCTTCTCGGTCATCCGGGATTCGATGCGTGAAACGGGTGTCGTCGCCATCGGCCGCGTCGTCATGGCACGACGTGAGCGCGTCATGATGGTCGAGCCCTGGGACAAAGGTCTGCTCGCGACGCTCCTTCGCTACAACTATGAGGTTCGCGCTGCCACCGCCTACTTCGAGGACATCGAGGATGCCGAGGTGACCGAGGAGGCGAGGCACCTGGCCGAGCTGATCATCAAGAAGAAGTCAGGTCACTTCGATCCGACCGAGTTCGAGGATCGCTATGAGAAAGCGCTTCTGGCTCTTATCAAGAGCAAGGAAGCTGGCACTCCTCTACCCTCCTTCGTGGTCGATGAGCCTTCGCGGAACGTCATCAACCTGATGGAAGCCCTCAAGAAGTCCATTGCCCAGGAGGGCAAGCCTGCTCTTGAAATCGAAAAGAAGCCTGCCGCGACCACCCGCAAGGCACCTGCCAAGAGAAAGACGAAGAGCGCGTGAGCGTCCATCCGAAAATCCCCGGAGAGGCCCACCGTACTCTGGCACTGGTCAAGGAGACCCTTGGGCGCGCACCCATTGGCGTCTACCTGCACGGTTCGGCCGTTTCTGGAGGACTGCGGCCGACAAGCGATGTTGATCTGATCGTCATTGTTAGTCGGGCTCTCACCTACGGGGAACGCAGGCGCCTTGTCTCCGACATGCTTGATGTCTCAGGTCGATATCCTCGCGATGACAGAGGTCGGCGACCGGTCGATCTTATGATCTTCAAGCGTTCCGATCTCGTAGAGAGCGTCTATCCGGCGCGAAGCGAGTTCGTTTACGGCGAATGGATGCGCGACCAGTTTGAGGCCGGGCGCGTACCAAGTCCGATCGCCGATCCTGAATTGACGCTTCTGCTGGCTCAGGCTCGTCGGGAAGCCCTAGCCTTGCATGGTCCGACGCTCGACAAGCTGCTACCGGAAATTCCCGAGCCATGCATCCGCCTGGCGACGGCTGAGGCGCTATCGCCGCTTCTCGTCATGATGAAGGGGGACGAGCGTAACGTCCTTCTGACACTCGCCCGGATGTGGTGTACGTTGGAGACTGGTGAGTTCGTCCCGAAGGACGTTGCGGCGGACTGGGCGATACCAAGTTTGAGCGGAACGGCAGCGACTGTTATTGCTGCGGCTCGCGACGAGTATCTGACCGGGAAAGCTTGTGACTGGTCGGTTCAAAGCGCGGCAGCCAGACAGGCATCCGACGAGCTCAAGGAGTACATCTTGTCGTTGCTGTATTAGCCCGTTTCCGGGGGTCTCTAGCAGTCACCAAGCAATATTCTGATCAATCGATAAAAGGGAGCCACGATGGGCTCCCTTTCTCACGGTATAAGATCAATCGTCCATATAGAAGCGTTCCAGATCACCCATTCCGTGTTCACCGCGACAGAAATCAACATCGGTGTCATAGGTGAGGAATGCAAACAGGCCCCCGCGCTTGTTCTCTCTGAAGCTCACTGACGTCTCCTTCGGCCCGATCCGCCCCGCGAGGCCGAACCCGATGGCCAGATTTCCGCTGATGACAGTCCCTTCAACGGAGCAAAGCTCTTTACCGAGTTTGTCCATGACAACAAACTTGGCCTTGTATACGTATCCACCACGCGGCCCCTCCATAATAGATTCTCGCTTCTCGCCAGTCCATTCAAAGAACCAGGAGCACTGCCGATTCTTCTTAAGGCATTCTACCTGGAATTCACCTTCGAACTGGCGAGCATTCTCATCGGCAAACGCGGGAACCGAAAGAACACACAGGGCAAGGATGAGATATTTAAGGATGTTACGCATATTTCTAGTTCACCTTCTCCTACAATTTGGGCGCGGCTGTCGTTTCAGTGGGAGGTCGGCCTGGTTGCCACCTTCATCGACCTGGCAACCGAATACCTTCCAGGGTCATCGACGCTCGTGCCCGTACCCAATCCGCGCCTTGGCCAATGAAGACGCGCCCAGACGTTATTGATTTGGATGTTATTCGGTTGGTTTTGGCCACCGTTTGGTAGATGTCCGATGCTGCGAACAATATTCCTGTGCGTTACGCGATTGGGCGTATCTCTTGCAATCGCGCGTTCTAAACCTAATTCATTCGTCGATCCCGAGTCACGTCCTTCGGGCTTGAAGAAGACATCCCATAGAACGTTGGATATGTAGACGATCGGAAACAGCAAAATCAGGAAGGCCACTATTCCGATATAGGAAGTCAGCACTATCCCGACGGCAGAAAAAGAGATGATCGCAATGAACGTACAAATTATTCCAATGTAATATTTCATGTAGTTGTTCAATGAATGCGAATAGATTGTCACGTCTCCATTGATGCCAGTGACCCGGTCTATCAAACTCCGGTAATCATCATCCCTCGACCGCCGCCGGTCTGGCGGAACGGCTAACTTCCACTCTCTTCTGTTTGGACGACGGGTGCGATTGGCGTGCTCATGCTCCGCTTCCGAATGAATCGTGCAACCGAATTTGGTCTTTCGCTAACGAATATCGCTCACCCCGTCAAGGGATTTTGAAAAGTTGCAGGGACACCTTGAAGCCCTGCAATGTTTGTCCATGAAATGTTCGAGTATGGCCAGGTGGGCAAGGTCAAAGCTCGGACTGTCGGAGCGACACTTCCGAGCTTCTTTCGACCCTCATGGTGGGTTCTTGGCGGCGGATAGCGGATACTTCGCTCTCTTCCCGCTCACAGAAGGTTCGGCATGCGTTCTGCCCTGCCCGTGCCGGTGAACTTGATGTTGACGGTCTCGGTACCGTTCGACGCCTTGCACGTAATCGAGCGAACGAATTTTGCCTCCTGGTCCTTCGCCAGCAAGACGCACTGCCCCTTCGAGCGATAGCTCTGCGTACTTGCATTCCCGCGACCGACCCTGATGGTGTCGATGTTGAGAATATACCTCCTCGGATCGATTTGGCTGTCAGATGCACCAGACAGAGTCACCGCCCCGTGAGGCGTGTCGAAGGTAAAGGCTATGCGGCCATTCTTGAAGTGGCTGTAGATCGCAGCCTTGCAGGGGTACTTGATACCGCTGACGTTGAACTGGTCGCATCGCCCAGGAATGAAGACATTGACGAGAACCTGGGAAAACGCGGGGGCGCACATCATCATCAACGCCCCGATAGCAACAATCGCTCTCATTCCCCAACACCATTTGCTGAAAGACTCACGATAGGCAGAAGCGTCCCGCAAGCCAAGAGCAGGATGCCTCAGTTTCCCACGACAGTATCGGCTCTCGTAGGGTGAAGCCGATGAATTATCCGTCTGATTTGTGAAGTACCCATTTTCCCATCCGCTGGGAGGAACAGTCCATACTCCGGCTGCTCCGGCTGCAAGACCTTTCCGTCTCCCGGTCTCCCTCTCCACCGGTATCCGTTCCCAACCACTTGTCGGAAAACGCAGCAATTTCGTTGCTGAACCCTTGCGGGAGCTATCGACACGAATTCCCGAAGCGAATTAAATAACCTTATGGACGTTGATAGACTTCGTAGACTCGCCGGTGTCCTCTCAGAGAGTGCCAGTGGTTCGTGGCGCCTCGTTCCAATTGATGACCTGCCGAAGGCGACCAGAGACGATATCGCGATCTGGATTCACGAGAACCACCCCTACTTCGCCGACAGCTGGGACTGGACCGAGGTTCGTGACAATCTCTTTGGGCTGACGGAGAAACCAATGGTTTGGGTTGGGAAGATGCCCGTCGATGCCATTTACAAGACCATGAAGCGGTCCAATTCCGCACGGGCAGTCTCCCGGTACAGAGATATGCTGCGCAGTCCCCGCTTCGAATTCGACCCCATTCTTGTTGCCGACGGCCGTTTCCTTGACGGTGGTCACCGCCTCGAAGCGTACAAGGCCGCTGGGAGGCAGTATATCCCGGTCGTCGAGGTCGGGCACATCGTCAATGCTCCCGTGGAGCTATGGGAGCTATGGATGGAGGGAGAACCCGACGTGAGGTTTGAACCCGGTCCGCATCCGTAACTTCATGAACAACCGGCGTCATCCGCCTGCTCGGCCTCAACGACGATTGCCAGCTTTGCGCCGTTTTCTCCTGAACAGCAGAAGGGACGCAATATGGTAGCCAAAGTATGCACTTAAGGCCATTTGAACATACGGCCAATACATAATGGCTATCACCGCGATTCCGCCTCGGCGCCAATGAGTGTTTACCGGGCCTTGCAGAGATGGCGTTGACCACTCGAATGCCATAGTTCGTTAGCTACCGCCGTCATGGGCGTCTAGCTGCAAGGGATGGTGGTTCACATGTGAAATGACCGAGGATCGCCTCCGTCCCTATAATTGGTCCGAACGAAGCAGTGTTCCTTCCTCGCCTCCGGACAAACGGACCGTCATCGCACGGAACCTCCTCGCCAAACCTCGGTGCGATCTCAACGCCGAAGCGGAGATCAAGCACCGAGGCTCATCAAGCTTGGTCGGGGATGCTGGACTCGAACCAGCGACCCTGTGCTTCCAAAGCACCCACTCTCCCACTGAGCTAATCCCCGAACTTGGTGGAAGGTGGGTCGAGACGAAAAGGGGACCGCCCCTTCTTATATGCACCTTCCTTTCTGAGAAAGAAAATCCCCGAGAAGCCCACGCCACTCGGGGGTTGTGATACCTATTGATGCAGGTCAACACATCCCGTCTGGCACACAACCCTGCTTTTCTGATAATAGCAAAACTGTTTCGTCTTTACCTCTATCTTTCTTCTACTGATTCTTATAAGATAAATGAATGCTCATCGTCAATTTATATTCGTATAAACGTACTTGCTCTTGATTTTCGCTCATCATAGACAGGCCTCATCCACTTCCCTTCGGAGCCCAACGGGACCACGGCGTCCTGTGTCCATGGACCACGGACACTGTCCACGGTCCATGGACAGCGGACAGCGTTTTTGCTATAAGAGAAACCGAACATCCAATGGAGCTGGGACATCCCAGCAATCGCACTTCCCTGAGGCACCATGAAAGGCCAGGACATTGTCATCCTTCTGCGACTTGCCAGTCTTTTCGATCTCCAACGAGAGGAAGGGCTCATGGGGGTGCTTCGCTCGCTGCTTCCTCCTCAGCATCAGAAAAAAGTCGAATGCGAGCAGATGCGAGCCAAGCTGGTTGCAGCATTGTCTGGATCAGCAGGGCAGCAATATACAGGAAGTCTAGATGAGTTATTCGATTACCGCGCATGGGAGCCCATCAAGCGGGCACTGAAGGGAACAAATGTTCGCATCATCGATCCTTTTTCCGTGCGTGGTCTGGAGGAAGTCCTTCACATCAGCAAGTCCGAAATCAATGCATCGCTAAAGCGATGCATGGACTGCGGATTGGCTACGATTGATCGAAGGACCAACCTCCCTCGGCCCATCTGGCGAAACCTGGAAGAGTTCATCATCCATGGCCTCAAGTACGTATTCCCTGCGAAGCCAGGCACCATTGGCCGAGGTACTCCGACCTCTTTCTTTGCGCCGCCTCTCAAGAACGAGGTGATCAGCGCGGGCGCATATGACTACGTGTGGCCTTCACCGGAAGGAAAGCACGTCGGACTGACCATCGAACCGCTTTTCAAGACGGTCCCGAAGGCAGTCGAGTGGGACAGGCGCCTGTACGAGTACCTGGCCCTTGTCGATGCCATCCGTCTCGGTAACCCGCGAGAAGCCGGGCGTGCCAAGGAACTCCTCTCCAAGAGGCTCAACCGCCATGATCAGCCAGCAGCTGGCCGGAATGTTGAAGACAGTCGCCTCGGCTCTCGGTGACGATATTCGACGCGAAGTTGTGTTCGTCGGAGGGTGCACGATTGCCTTGTTCATCACAGACACGTTCACCTTCAAAGCATTCGCTCTACCCAGGATGTCGATCTGATCTGCGACCTGGCAGGCTACGCTGACTGGAACCGCCTTCAGGAGAGCCTCAAGGAGCGAGGCTTCACGATACCAATGGACGAAGGCGTCATATGCCGCATGCATTATGGCCCACTGATCGTCGATTTCATGCCGGATGACGAGAGAATCCTCGGCTTCTCGAACCGCTGGTACAGACGCGGTATAGAGACTGCCCCAAAGACACTTTTCAGGGTTCTGTGGGCCGCGTCTCCCGAGCGCACCCATGAGCGGCCGTTATGTTTGACGATAGCCACGTCGCCATTTAAACCATTTACCGCATGCTATTCGCGCTTCCATGACGCGAGAGCGTGCGTTTGTTTCAAAAGCGTTGGTGACATTCAATTGGCGGGGCAACACGTCATGGGGATCGAAAACATCAAGGCAAAGGCCTCATCGAGGACGCTGCGTAAAGTAAATCGCCGTCTCGCCGAAGCAATCGGCGTAGAACTTAATCAAACCCGGTATCCCAGCGACGATTTCGAAGATACCCTCGAAAAGCTCAGCGGATCAACCGACAAAAAGGCTCTTCAATACTTTAAGCAAGGCTTAATCGCAGGGCTGACGAACGCTGGGGACTTTCTTGTAGATAAGACGATTCGTAAGAACGGTCGCTATTGGGAAGTTGATCCGGTCGTTACGGTCCATGCAGAAATAACTCTCCCGAGCGGGAAGAAACGCGCCGTTCATATTGACGTGGCGGCCGAGAAATTCGGCTTCTTTTAGTCGATGCTAACTAGATAGTTGAGGAACAAATGAAACTTACGAAACCAATTGCATCATTAATCGCCACATTCCTGGCTGCACCGGCCATGGCTGGCGACGGGGCGCCCGATATTCTCTGTACGTTCAAGCCCGAAGCCCTCTCTCCCGTGTACAAGGGACCTCCCATCGAAGATGTAGTCTACCATGGCTATTACGACTCGCACGGTGAGTTGTGTTTCGGCCAGGACTGCATCGAATCCATTGATGGAACCGTCAAGCTTTTGATGAATCATCCTCGTCGAGGGAAGCTAACGCTCGTCTCCGATCACATTCAGAAGACCGACGAGCCTATAGCCAGAAATGCGGACCCGCTGACCCGCATGTTTCTCGGCGCGGCGAAGCAGGAAATCAAGCATCTGGCTCCGGGCGTAGAGGTCGAAATAGTCGTTGATACCAGCACCGGAAAGGCAACATTGGCTGGCCAGACGGGATTGTTCACGATTACGAACTTCGCCGGGTACATCAACCTGACCGGCGAGTGCAATATGTTTACCGATCCAAGTTGAGGAATGAGATGATCCAAAGGTTAGGAGCCATCACTGCGCTCGCCCTCCTCTTAGCCGCATGTCAAGCAACCGGTCAGGCTGGCCACGTTACCGATCAACACACCGGCTTGAACATGGTCCACTCACAGCGATTTGCTGTGGCAAATGGCCTTCTGCACAATCTGAATGCGCATGCCTTCCACGAAGAGGAAATTGGCTTCGGAGTGTATTATCAATACACAGCCACCGGGGTTGGCTGGATGTTTATCAATAGTGCATGGTCATCTGGGAAGAAGCTGCGACTGGCGCGGACCAAGCAGGACGTGCTCGGTTGTGGTGGCGGTTCCTGTTCCATCCAGGAAACCGGCTTCATCCTCCTTACACCTGAAGAGTTCTACCGATACGCCCAAACTGGTTTCGAATTCAAGTTGCTTGGCAGGAACGGCGAAGTGGTAGGCAAAATGCCATCACATGCGTTTCAGCAAGTGATTGACAGATTGGCCGGGCGATCTTAGGCCGTGTGGACGGATTTGGCCAAGATGAAGCCTGCGACGAGCGCGAC